>BNJU01002464.1_pt1 | contig 288301 bp, 404 predicted proteins | sample 8539281 | NCBI WGS metagenome assembly BNJU01 (sample SAMD00202456, study PRJDB9452) | human saliva metagenome | isolation source: human saliva | place: Japan | reverse complement strand
TCAGTTACGCATTGCTGGAGTCTGCCGAGAGGGTCGCGAGCCGGCGATAACCCGGCAATTCGTCCGGGCGGCATCATAGGCCCGTGGCGCGCCAGTCACGCCGCCCGTTGGGTGAGGGCGCTGGTGCTGGAGAGATGCCCGCGTTCTGCGTCGAGACGCCGCGCTCAGCGGAGCGGGACAGGTTCACCCACGAGGGACCTCAGACACCCTCGTGAACGCGATCGGCGACATCACCAGACCGGGATTTGCCGCTATCGCTTCAGGGGCCAGGTTATGCCGGTGTCCGAGACGCGCACCAAGGAGATGCCGGGTGAGTTCGTGTCGTTCATCCTCGCGAGGCTCAAGTCGTTAAGACCGCGGCCCGACGGCCGGGGCAGCCCTGTGGCGCTCGCGACCAGTGGTACCCTTCCGGCGATCCTGAAGCGGCAGTTCCAGTCGCTCAAGACCCTTCGACGACTTCGCGCATGCGCTTCGTCCGACGGGCGCGTCTACGAGGACTTCAGCCATGAGGTCGCGCTGCGGCAGGTGGCGTCCCCCTGCTGGTGATGCACGCGAACTGGCACCGATACGAGAGGTACGGCCTGGTGGGCGCCATGGATGACGACGATGCCCGCCGCATCGCGGAGCTGGTGCCGCACGCGGACTACGTCAGGATACCTGCCAACCACGTCATCCACGCGTTCCGGGCCGCGAGCGTTCAGTGCGGCGCTCGAGGACTGCCGATTGCTGCACGGGCCTCCGCGCTGGGCCCATCGCCGGGCGGCGGCCCGCTCCAGCGCCAGTCTGCCGGCGGGCGGCGTTACGCCATACTGCCATGCCGATGACCTGCGCGCGCTGTAGGCGCTTTTCGAGAGTCCTGCGGTTCACGCGGATCGTCTTGGTGCTCAGCTTCATGGCCGGTATCTCGCCCTGGTGGATGAGCTGGTAGATCGAGGTGTTGGAGATCTGCAGGGCAGAAGCTGCACCCGCGCGCGCACGTCGAACCTGCGGTCCCGTGGGTTCGAGCTCCTCCTTCTTTCCGTCTCCAGCCTCTTTTGGCTTTCTTACGTAGTATTCCCTTACAGCTCCCGTCCGATTTCAGGAAATCCATCAGGAAATGACAGTTTTACCTCGAACCCGCTGCACCTGCGAGGAGGGTGCCACCGCAACGGACCAGTGCGACTTCAACTGCCGTATATGGACGTTCCTCGGCGGGGATGTTCGCTGAGAGCGTCGCAATATCCTGTTTGTCGTGATATTCGCGACATATCGAGACTCCGCCGCAGCGCTCTCCACGCTTTCTACCAGGGCGGGTGGCGGAGGTCATACGCGCAGCCTGCACGTCCAGTCTTCCTCGGCGGGAAGAGCGTGAGGCCTCGCACTTCCAGCAAACACTCCGTCCTCCTCAGGGTTTCTGAGCCGTGGCAGAGGCCCTCAGCCAACGCCGAAAGCGATTGCGCTGAGTCGAGAGAAGGGTCGATGCGCCGACGTAGCCACCACGCCTGGCAGAACCATGATACGCACGGGCATTTCACATCGAATAATTGCGCTATGCTTTCATTTTGTTAAACGTGCAATATATTGCATTTAACGGAGAGGAAGGGTCCGTGAAGGTGACGACGACAGAGCGGCTGAGCTCCATCGTGAGGGAAACGCGCGGGCCAGAAGCCTCGGTCTTCACGCAGAAGTCAACTCGTGCGAGACGAGCAGGTCTCGCGCAGGCTCATCGCAGCCGTGGAGGACGGCTCGGCAGCCAATGTCGGAGCCCGCGCGTGCTCGCCATATGCTCACGCACGGGATATCCATGTGCCTGAGAAGACCTGCCATCTCAGGCCCCCTTCCGCCCGCCGAGGCTCGGAAGGCCCTCGCAACGGGAGCGCCGCTGGAAATCTTGGGCAGGCGGCAGCCGATGAGGGAAGAACGCTGCGCCTGCTCGTGGGAGGGACATCGCCGCAGATCCGACGCGATTCGCGCAAGCCGTCCTTCCGATACTCCTCGCGCTACGCGGGCCGCTTCGGTATCGCTTTTCAGTACGCCGAAAGGGCTCAAGGGAACTCTGACGATGCAACGAGTCTGCCCGCTGGCTCCTGGGCCTACTGCCCGACGACAGGGAGGGTGCGTACTGCAGAATCGGCGCGATAGGCCCGGTATATCCGCCAGATGACACCTTCGGACTGCCTCGAGGAGGTCGGTCTCGACTCGCCGAGCGCCGTGCAGGTCTGCAGCGACGACACCCCGAGGACGCGCGCTCTCCCGGAAAGGCGCGAGCTTAAGCCCATCGCGACGGGGAGATACGCGATGGGATCGCCGATAGCTGAATCGCCCTCCCAATGTGTACCGCGCCCAGACGGAAGCTGGTCGCTCGGCGGCAACCGAAAGGAAAGGTCGCCGTCACCAAGCAGTCCGGCGAATGGTTCCGCTGCACCGGCCTGCGCCACCACACACACATCGTCAAACCAGGCATCGCGGGCATGGTCCTGCGAGGCGCTCGACGAGTACCTCTGCCTGAGGCTCGCTCCGCGCGTCCCGGCCGCGCAAGTCGAGTACCGGGAGTTCGCGGGAAGCGCGATCGTCGTCGAGCGCTTCGACAGGGCGCAGGGAGGGGACGGCGAGGTCGACCGGATCCATCAGGAGGTTCTCGCCAGGCGCTCTCCGTCCCGCCCGGACAGGGCGTACAGCTCGGACGGCGGCCCCATCGCCCGCGACTGCGTCGCGCCGCTCAGGCGCGCAGGCAAACGCGGAGTCCAACGTCGCGCTCTTCGTGGAGATGCTGCGTTCAACCACGTGGTCGGGGCTACCGATGCACGCCAAGAATTACTCTCGGTCCTGCACCTGCGAACGATGAGACCGTGCTCGCTCATGTACGACGTCGCCTGTCTGCGCTCCCTATATTCGGCTCGGGAACCCGTGGCGCAGCGCCATGAGCATCGGAGGAGAGAACCGGCATTGGCCCGCCTCAGCACAGGAGCCACCTGGTGAAGCTCGCGAGCGTCTCGGCTTCCGGCAGAAGGGTGCTGCGGGCCTCGCCGGCGAGGTGGCGCAACGCGTCCTCGACACGGAAGAGTCGAGTTCAACGAGGAGGGCAGGGCGTGCCCGGCATGGCGGAGGCTCCGAGAGCGTCTGGAGAAGCCGCTGAACGCTGCGTTTAGATAGGCTCTTGGCGTCTTTGGAGACTGACGGCGGACGACCTACCCACTTACCAGGGCGCGTTGGCGACGTTCGCCCGCATCTTTCGGACAGACATGCCGCTTGACCGAGAGGAAGCGCAATCGCTGTGCTGATAGCTCGCGGCCGTAGCAAGAAAACCATCGCCGAGCGCTGGCCCATGACCGACAACACGGTGCGCACGCACTCGAAAAGCGCATATGCGAAATTTGGGCGTGCAGTCCAAACAGGAGCTCATGGACTTGCTCGATTTCCTGTAATAGGCGACAGTAATTCGCAAACTCTGCAAACCCGTTCGACTTTGCGATCCTCTCGTCGCCATGTCGCTCGAACTCGATAAGCCCGGGTAATGAAATCTTGAAATCCAATCTGCGATTTCAAGCGGTGACGGATAGGTTGCGCATGAAGAAGCATCAGGTCGCCACCGAGCAGGGCGTAGACGCGTCTCCGCAGCACTCAGAAGCAAAACTTGGCCGTATCGGTTGGCGTCCGCATCATGGACAGCTTCGTCCGAGATGCGCCGCTTCATCAGAGCAACGCCATGTTCGAGCAGATCCGAGCGGTGGAGCTGCGCCAGCTGGAGCATCAGAAGGCGACCACCGACGAGCGACTCGAGCGCGTCTTCGACTACGATAGAGGGCCCACGAAGCGGACGGTCTTCTTCGCTTCGTGGGCCGTACCTTCGAGACTGCTGGTCTTGTTGGTCAAGCGCGCCGAGCGCGAATCGTCCTCATCGACGGCTGCCGTCGGTCGCGACACGCTCAACATCCCTGGCGAAGAAGCGCATAGGCGTCGCGGCCACCGTCTGGACGCACCCGAGTACGCGCGACTCACCGGAAGCGGGATGTGGACGCCTTCAATGCGCAGTACCCGCGGCTGGAGGTAGAGCGCACGATCGCCTTCCACGACCGGTTCCCGATCCTCGACGGCGGAAGGGCGCGCGCCGAATTGACGGCTACTTCGATTTCGTCGCACCGCCACTCGAGGGCTTCTGGTGGCAGGACGGCGTGGTGATGATTACGCGCAAGCGAGGACTTCAGGTTCACGCGATTCGCCTGCCCGGCTTCGTGTCGGTGGAAGATTTCGACCGCCGTCTCAGAAGCGGCGCGGAAGAGGGATGGACTTTTCCAGGGTGGAGCTCCTGTCATGGCCAGGCGAGGGGCTATGCGTCAGTGCATGCGCATCGATCCCTACGACGACGTCCACAGCATCGGCCGCAGTGCTGCACCTCGGCGTCGCGGCCTTGACGGATCAGAGACGTCCGGACTTCGAGGGAGGAATGGCGAGAGCCGACTCGACGCGCGCTCGGCCAGGGCGCCGTCGGCTTTGGCGCAGGTGCGTTCGACGTCGTACACGACCATCGTCTCGTCACCCGCGACCCAGAAGTCGCGGTCCCACGTCTCAGGGGTGGGACGAGGGTCCTCCTGGCCTGCGGCCCAGCTCGGGCAGCTTCACGCTGGGTCGTATTGGCGACGGCCGGCTGGCCCTTGGCGGTCTGGTGAGACGGTGTCGATGCGGGTCCTCGGGATACCGGTCGCCTGACGTGGATTAGACGCCGCCCGCGCAGCGCGACGCGTGGTCTACGCCGTCGGCAGCGCAGCGCGGCTCGACCTCCTCGGTAGCGCCCGCCCGCGTCGATGCTTTCTTCACGTCGTGCGCGAACCTTATCCCGCGACGGCCGCCGACAGCCCTCCGGGCCGGCGATCTCGCTTCACGTGGTGAACAGGCTCAGGTCGTCTTCCGCGACATACACGTTTCCGCTGGGCATGGTCACAACTCCTTTCTACTATACACAGTCATAACTATGCACATATTTGTGCGCGTGTACAACCCCGTGGCCCACGGGTTGCTGGCTGCCCTGGCGACTACCGCTGTCGCGGGTGTTCTGGAGGCTCCGACACTCGCCCCTTCCGTCCGCTCACAGCGGGATTGGCGACGCGACGACCGGGATCTGGCCGACTACTTCAGGGGATCGAGCCCGCCGAGTGTCCGAGATGAGCACAAACGAGGACGTCAGACGGTTCGCGCCGTTCGTCGGCGTTCCCACCGATGCATGCGAGCAAGCTGCACGGCGTGGCCGAGCTTGAAGTACTCGCACTCCGGCAACGCGGCGGCGAGCGTGATGGTGACGCGCCTGGTCGCGCTCGCGCTGGTCTCCCGCATGGCCCTCATGGGCATCGCGACCATGGGCATCCGCGACGCCTGTGCGCTTCTCCGCCCGTCGCCACCTTCTGCTGGACGGGCTCCGTGGGGAACTCGAGTGGTTTCACACTCGAGGCCGTTTCGACGCGACGCGGAGTTATGAAAGGCGAGTCACGCCGCTCACCTCAAATCTTGCCAATCCACAGCATAGCCGATGCCGTCTGACCTGTTTTCTAATCTCGCTTCTGCTGAAAATCTCTAACTTCCATGTCTCCATCTTCAGTCTGGTGGTCATTTGCGGTCACACGGTGGTCACGCTGACATCTACGCCGACGTTGACGACGTGCAAAGCGCGCCGCCGTGGACAAACGTGGCGACCTCAGCCGACGTGAGACCTCCTGACTCGCTCTTACGACTTCCCGAGCCCAGGCGCAGCGCCGAGCACAAGCGCTGGCGCGCTCACGTTCTCGGTGGATCAGCTCAAAGGCTGATGCTCAAGCTTCCATATCCAGCCACACGTTCTGCAGGCGCGCTTCGCGCTGCTTACCAAGGACGGCGCGCGCGCGCTCGCCGACCACCTGAACCTCGACGTCTCCCGAGCGCGAGGTGGCGGCATGACTACTCTCCATGCGCTGGAACCGTGCCGGGCAGGACGCGCCCGCCGGGCCGGAGAACCTCCCTATAAGCTCGCCAGGTGCGACGTGGCTCTGCGTCGTCGTTGCGGACAGCGTGGTGGTCAAACAAAAGCCCTGGCCCGCGAAAACCGGTCGGGGTTTTGTGTGGCACGCCGAAACTCGCCCTCTCAGGAGACCGACGACTCGCTTTGCGGTCGGGATTGCAGCTAGTCGCTTTGCGAGACTATTGCATCGTCAGCCTCGCTCTTCGGGTTTTGCGTACGGCCTGGCTGGGTCTCTTCGTTCCAATGCCGTGCGACTCCGTGGAGGCTCGCCGTCAAAGCATGACCCGCCTGCCCCTTGAACCTTCAGCAGCGCAGAAACCGGCATTCCAGGCTATGCGAACACCCTGGAATGCCGGCGAGGAGCATGAGCTTTTCTACTCGGTTGGTCGGAATCAGGCCGGGATCACGCATCAGGCCTGCGCATCCGCAAGCGCCGGAGTAAGCGCGGCAGTGCGCCCCGCAGACGGTGCCATGCAGCGACGCCCCCGCTTGCCGCATGGCGCAGGTAAAACAGCTCGGCATTCGCGAGTCGTCCCCGCGGCGTAGAGCCGGCGATAGGCTGGCGCTGCCTCATTCAGAACCTCGGCTTTCGTGCTGATGGCAAGCTGGCCGAAGGAGTCGTTCGTGTTCGGCGTGATCTGCACGGCGAAGAAGGGCGCCTGTCTCGACGCGCTGCAACCTCCGGCTTTCTATGGAATGCGGTGTCCTCCCCAGCATCGTAGAGCGCATTGTAGGCCCACGGTCTTGGCGAGGATACCGGCAAAGTCGGCCGTAAACCGCCAGCCTCGATCGTGTCTGGCTGTGTCGACGACGCCCTTCTCGACGCCCTGCTTGAGGAAGCTCGACGTGTTCGGGCTGATTCGAGTCGCAGATGATGGCGAACTGCTTTCGTCCGCTTTCGACGAAGGGGATGAATAGTCGAATTGGCTGGTCATCGACTCGTTGGCGCATCGATCCAGGTCCGTCGTGAAGATCCCCGTATTGATCATGCAGCTTCGAGACTTCGTCATTCAGGGCGAGCGGCTTCTTTCCCGACGAGATGGATCTGCGAGAGGCCGCCCTTCAACAGGATGAGGGCGTCGGCTTCGCGAGCTTCTATTCCATCTCCGTGTTGCCGGGGCTGGAGAAGGTGTGCCAGCCGACGGCTCCGGGAGCGTAGAGCTCCCGACCAGTCCTGCCCATCGAACCTGCCGAGGCGATCACCACGGATCGCGCCGAGATGTCGTATTCAGTGGTGCCTTGACTGCGATGACGCCGGTCACGCGTCCTGCATCCGTCTTCAGCCCGATGGCCCGGGTCTCCATCATGAGTTCGGCGCCGTTCTTCTCCGCTTCGGACACGAGTACATCGACGATGCCTTTGCCGCCGGTCTTCGACAGCATGGACCGGTCCGATACGTTGTCGCCGGGCTTTTATCGAATTCGCAGCCCATATCGACGAGCCAGTCCAGGGCGGCGCTGCCGTTTTCGGCAACCAGCCGGCAGATATCCATATTGGCATCTTCGTCGGATTGCGCGAAGAAGAACTGGGCGATATCCTCCGGGCGTGCTGTAATCGGTGTGCCGAGTCGTCCACCGTCTTGGACTCGCAGCAGTAGAAGTTGCCGCTGCAGATGACGAGTCGCCGCCGGTGATGGCGGTCTTTTCCAGCACGATAACCGTCGCGCCTGCGCGCGATGCTTCCACGGCTGCGCTCATGCCCTGCTATGCGCTGCCGATGACGACGAGGTCGGCGGATTTCGTCTCGGTGTTCTTCGCCAGGCGTTTCGGCAACCGCTGAACGGTGTCGGGGGCGTCGCCCGCCGTTTGGCGAGGACTCATCGCCCCGCATGCCGTCGCTCGCGCGCGCGTTTCGATTTCGGCGCACAGCCTGCAGAGCCCGTAGATGCAGACCGCCGCCGTCGCGCCCAAGCCGAGCGAATCGTGCGTGCGAAAAGATCGCGTTGCTGAGTCATCTTCTCGCGTGATTCTTCGAGGTTTGGCCGAATGTGACGTGTTCTTGCCGCACGGATTCGGCCGCCTTGATCGTTGAGTTCCTTCGGTGCGCGACCTTGCACCCTCTTTTCCCATGCTGCGTTTCATCGAAGCGCCATCCTCCCTTTCCTCTGCTGACGTTTCCGGATTCCCTAACCCGCCGCGGCCAGTGTGTGCGGAAAGGATCTGCCCGCCCAGCACCAAAATGGGTTGTCGGCGGCGCGCGCCGCAGTGGGGCTGAAAGCGAACGGCCATCCTCCTTTGAGGGAGGTATGCTACGACCTGCGTTTTCTTTTCGGAATACCGCTCGATGCGATCGGAGCAGGTCCTGCTTGTCGTGCGCTTCATGGATTTGCGATAGAGGGAATGGATGCACTCTTGACGGTATTGGGCGAAGACCAAAGCTCCGCGGCAATGAGTGCGCGTCCGTCCTTGCCGCAAGAGCACGAGCACCTCTGCTCGTCCCGTCAGCAGATGCTCGTGAATGTCAGCATGCGGCAGATGAGGGAAGCATCCTCGGCTCTTGTAGCGCCCGCGACGGCCTGACCCATCGGCGAGGCATGTGCCTCGGAATCATGGGAAAGCGCCTCGCGTGACCGAAGGTATCGCCCTTTCCGTCTCTCCAGGAAGCGATGATGACAGGATGTTCAACGCAAGAATGAAAAGCGAGATAAGCGAGATGAGTGCAAAGACAAACCATGGGCAGCATTCTGCGGTCGATCGCGAAGGCCCCGAACCGCCACTCCTGCAAGGATGGGCAGGCCGCTTTGATGCCCAAGGCCGCGCTGGGGTACACCCACAGCGACACGTCACTGTCGCGCTGGCTCAGGCGCACGATGATGATGCGCGCATTCATTCCGGACAGATGAAGGCGATGAGCGCGGGGGTCACTCGCGACGGCACGTGCGGCCGATGCCGTGAACGGGCAGAGCGATCCGCGCGAAAGCGCGACGATCGGGAACAGCATTCGCGTACAGCGTCTCGATAGGGAAGGGGTGCGGCGGCGGGATATGCCCGACGACGGCCAGCGCCAGCCAGCGCGCAGCGCGACGATGCCAGCAACGGCTTGGAATTCGATCGAAGGCGACGCGCCGTCACGAAACGTTCGCCACTTGCTCAGACCGCTCCGAGCGTGAAGGCGAACACGTGGGTACGAGACGTTTGCTTTGCATGAAGTCGGTCGCGCGCGCTCGATAATCCCTCGATGCGTCGCCCCTCCTTTTCAGAGAAGGCCTTTGCGTGCGCGCCAGCGCGCGGCCGCTATGACGGTCGAGACGAGGGCGAAGATCAGCTCGAAGGGCCATTCCGCCCAGAAGATGAAGGCCGTCATCAAACCGCTTACTCGTGGAAGGCCGCCGGCACGATGCTAAGGGACGGAGCTTCCTTCATCTTCCTGCTGCGTGGCTGTGCGGGCGAGCCAGCCGAGCTCGGCCGTGTAGCAAGGCGCATCATCCGATGCAGCTTGCCGATGCGATGGCGTAGATCCAGCCGTTATCGATGAATCCCAGATTATGGAACAGCAGCAGAGACGCTCTGATGAATACGCACGCGAAGGCAGACCGCATGCGCGCTGGCAGCATCTGCTTCCGACGGAAGAGGCAGTCGAGCGCCGCTGCAGGATCATGAGTCAGGATATGCATGGCGAAGAACAGAGCGCCGAATGAATATGGCCCGCGCAGTGGGCCAGGCTCATCTCCTGCAGGAACGTGACAGGAAAACCATCAGGGGGAACATCAGACCGCATAGCGATTCCGTGTATCCCAGCGAAGATCCAAAGGCGGTTTTCACCGTGGCGGACGGGTATGTTGCTTCCTGGTCTGACACGCGGTCTCCTCTGGATTCGGATCGAGATGCGCTCGAGGATCGCTCATGGTGCAGTCGTTTTCGAGGCGATGCCCATTTCTAGCCGACGATGCCTCACCGCTCGCCGCGTAGGGAAGCGTTCGGCAGCACAGTCGCCCGAATCGTTCCTCATCCGGCACAAACCCGCATTTACGGGCATTTTCCAGCGCGCGGTGTAATATCCTGTAGACTGTGTACGGTCAAAGTCGCGTGACTCGACGTGTAAGAGAGGGCACGGCGTGGATTGACCGCCGTACGAATGCGCCTTCGGTGGATTCTAGGACCTGCAAGCGTAGGGAGGAAAACGCATGAAGAGGAACCTGCATATCTCATGGCTGCGATGCTGGCGTTCAGCATCTGCATGCCGAGCAGGAACTCTGCAGGCCTTCGCGCAGGATAGCGACGACATGACGTCTGCAAAGGCGGCGGAGGGTCTGAACTCTCCGGAGGAAACGATGCGGACGATCAGGAACGCCGCCGGTCTTGAAGCGCCTCGCCGACGAGGATGCGGGCGGCTTGCAGAGCGAAGACGAGCGGCTCGCGAAGCCACCGACCGAGGCGGATGCCGCCGACTCGCGATCTCGGATATCGCCCGAGTCGCGTCCCGACGTCCTCCCTGGCGTCGAGGCTTCCGAGTGTCGTCACGAATGCCCACGTGGCTACCTCCACCGGCACCACGCCGGTGAACGTCGATCGCGCAGGCGTTCAAGATCCACTTCGCTACGTTCTTCAACCACACGGTGCGGCGAGATGCCACCACCATAGAGCCGCCGGCCGGGGTTCAGGGCGCTGCCCGACCGACTTCGTGATCAAAGACGGCGACAACATCATCGCTCAGAGCGCACTGATCCGCCCAACACGCAGTACATCCTCACTCTTCCACACGAGCTATGCGGAAGACAAGTCCGACATCTCGGGCGACTTCGCAGTGAATGCTCAGATCGCACAGACGTTCACACCCACTCCGGCGTTCTTCCGAGTGAATCCTGTGGTAGCGGCATGAGACGGTTCCGGCCGGGTTCCGTCAACTACACGGTGCATGTTGAAACGGCCTTTCCTGCATCATCAAGTCTGGCTGGGCGAACGCCTTTCCGACCACCACCACGATGCTCCGCAGATCAAAGATCAATCGGGACGGCACAGGAATACGGATGCTCGTATGGGCGACACGCTCCTGACTCCCGGCAGTAGCCATCATTCCCGCACGCTCGAAGTGTTCGAAGGAACCTGGCAGCTCTGGCAAGGCACGAGCTATAAACCTCGTCGCAGACCAACGTCACCAGCCAGTATCTCCCTCGGTTCATTTTCACGGGCACGACATTTCAAAGCTCGGATTGGTGTCACATCCTCGCTTCCAAGGGCGTTGCTGCGCGATCTCGACCCGAATCTCCTGCACGCCCTGCCTGGCGAGAAGTTCGAGAACAAAGGGACTCTTACCGACAACGGCGTAAAGGCGAAATAAGGCTCACTATCTTCTGCCGACCGCTGGCGGCATCGGAGAAAGGTGATAACCACACGATCAGCTATCGAGAAGCTGCGACGAGATGGGCGCTCCTCTTGCCGGTGCGGTGTTCGATATCGTCCGCACCTCGCACCAGTACGTTGTCGGCCAGGTGACCACGAACGCTTCCGCCATGACATGAGCCTGTCGGGCCTTCTGCGCGATAGCTACGTCATTAAAGAGATCTCACTCCGCCATCGGGGTATCTTGCGGCGACGACAGCGGTCATCGACACCGACTCTTCCTCTCACGACCAAAAAGCGTGGCGAAGACGCGTTCGTCGACAAGGTCGCTCCGTCCACAGTCGACGTTGCGGTCGAGAAGACATGGAGACTGACAACGGCGATCAAGACGGGATCCGCCTTCCTCGGTCACAGCATCAGGCAGCTCGCCGACGGTGCGCCCACTAGCGGAAGATAGTGACGCTCCGAGTCGGCCGGCTCGTGAAGGGTTCTTCACGCGGTCTTCGACGAAAGGATGCATCGGGCAACGATATCGCCTATACGGTAGAGGAAGATCCAGTTCCGCTCGGTATATTCCCGCCGTGGTCGGCGACGCGACGGCGGGCTACACGGTCAGCGAACACGCATCCGCCCGCGACCCCGACGTCCCCGAGAAGAAAGTCGGGCCAAGGCTCCGAGGTCACCGTGCGCCTAGCCGCCGACGGCAAGGACACCGCAAGTAGCTCAATCTCAACGCCGGCAACGGCTGGAAGGTCTTCTGACGGGCTTTCCCGCTTCGAGGGCGGCAGGCGGATCGCCTATACCGTGGCTGAGGACGCCGTGGAGGGCTCTCTTCCGAGGTGGCCAAGATAAGGCCGGCTTCACCGTGACTAACACCAAGGACGGGATACTTGCCCTGCCTCTGCGGCGGAACAACTGATGACCAAGGGCAAGACAGGATCGTCCGCCCCTGCCGAAGACAGGCGACGGTGTGGCGGGCCCTAGTTGCTCTGTTTACTGTGTTGCTGTTGGCTCCGTAGCCCTCTATTGCACGTCGTAGGATGTCGTGCAGGATGCTCTTGCGTCTGAAGAAAGAGAGTCCTCCTGGTGAATATCTGCTTTCTGGGGAGAGAAAAATAACCATTGACCAGACTATCTTGAGGCTTTTAGTGTCTTCTGTTCAGAAATGCCCATCCCTCTGTGAAGGGATTTGCCCCAAAGGTTTTGGAGCAGGGTATTTTATTCGAGTAATCAAACGATAGAAGCCCGTGAACTATCGCTGCGGTGGTGCGATGCACCAGCCTTAATGTTTTCAGTACATTGCGGAGTAAGGAAACATGTGCGGATGTTCTAGTTCTGCGGGCGCGGCGTATCCGCATGAGCGCCCCTTCGTGGAGAGATGCGGAAGACGCGTTCGCTGATTGCAATTTGCGAGTCGGGCCTTAAAGATGTCGCGGCGAGCAGTTGCCGTCACGTACGGCTTCCGGATTAGCCTGTATACCACCGGCGTTTGATGGTGGGGCTTCTGAAACGCTGTCGCCGAACCGTTGAAGGATTTGTGATTGGCCGAGCGGGGTAGTGCTAGCCAGACGCTGTCGCACGGGATAGTCTGCTTCAGCCGTAATCGAACATCAATCAACGCCATCGGAGTTAATCTGTTCGAGGGAGACGTTGAGAGCGTTTTGACGTCGTGCGTCGGCACCAGAAAGATATCGGCAGGAGCCGCCTGGAATGCCTTTTCCCAAATCACCATCGGGACCCTCGTCGAGTACGGTCACATTCTTACCCATCTTGGTAGAAGAAGATGGCCGCCTCGATTCTTCGATTTGTCCTCCGATGATAACAATAACAAGCATTTCCTTGAGTACATGCATCGGGAGAGAGAATTGCTATCATGTTGTTAATTCCGTCAATGGCACGCTCCTTTTCCGCCCGTCGCATCGATGAGCACGTCGGGATTGATCTTCGCTATAACATCCTGACTCATTTCGTTCCGGAGCTCCATGGTCACGCTATCTGCTCGCATTGACGCACCAGCCAGTCTATGGTCTTGAATCTTCTCGTTCTTCCTTTATAGGCGATTGCAGGGCCAGTCCGCCCCACTGGGAATCTTTCGCAGATATAGACTTCATGCCCCTGCCTGCCGCGCGTGCGGCCCGAGTACCATGGGACCTCCTGCAATCAAGTATTACGCTCTGTGTGCCTGCGGTTTCGATTGTATACGGTATGTCCCGCTCGCCCGACAAGTCCTGCGTTCGCGGCAGTAATCATGCCAGCAGGAAAGGCAGTTTAGGACGAATTTCTGCAAGCTGCCGTCCATAATGCTTTGTTTGCGTAATCGGGGCTTGCGAACAGACGTCTTGTCGCGCCGATGAAGTTCATTCTTCGTCTCCGATTGCGTTGTCGATTACACGGGGATAAGTCGGATTCCCATCGCCCGTTGTGATGACCGGAACGTCACGGCGGACTTGATGGTTGCGGCCGTGTTGGAGGAACGCGCCAGCCCTCGATAGTCTTTGGATGAAGTCCGCCACCTGTCGATTTCCGCGATGGCCGTATCCTGTCGGGCTCTCCGTGCATGAAGGCGACGTCGGGCAGATGTCGAGCGGCGGACTCTGGCGTACGATGCCGCACGTGAATGAAATCCGTTACGTTGCAGAAAGCTTCGCAAGTTCGCATTGCACCTGATGCTATTGCAGCGTTCATTGTTGCTCACGCGGAAGACATCCCATTCATGCCCGTTCATGAGAACTCCGATCGGGTAGTCCCTCCGCAGAGCTTGCGGCTTTGTCCAGGATATCTGGTGGCGAAGTACGAGGCCTGATATTCCTGCGAACCGCACCATCGGTACGCTCGCGATTCCACACGAGATGAAATTAGCTCCGATATGGTTCGACCTCATTTACTTCTATACCGTCGAACCCCTGCGAGTTTGGCTCCGGTATGCGGCGTTGCCCATTCTTCGATCTGCTCTTCAACCTCCTCGGTGGTCCAGGCGTTGGCGAAAGTCCGTTCATACCTCTGGTCGGCACCTTCGTAGTGATGAAGACCCGTGGGGTGGGCCGGCACTGCAGCGTTCGTCATCGGCGTTATCCGACGAAAGAGCTGCAAGAATATAGGCACCCCTTCTCATGCACCGCGTCGATGCATGGCGGCTGAGGGGATGTCGTCTTCGCTTAGGAACGATGCCGAAGAAGGTGGCTCTGAAACGAACCGTCAGGAATAATGATACTCTACGCCCCCTTGCAAGGTTGCGATAGAACTCACGTACTGGTGGTCGTTCTTTCAACATCGAATGGAGCCTCGGCGCTGAGGTGATATGGATTTTACGATCCGGGTTCTTTGATTTCTAGTCCGTTAATCGCGGCGCGTGCCCAAGTGTTGGAACTCGCACAAGCCCGGCGGCGTCGCTTTGGCCCGCCGGCATCGTGTCGAATTTTTGGCCGATGCGTCGGATACGTTGGCTGGGGGAGTTAACTGCCCGATGTTCGCCTCGCCCGCTCTTCGTCGCGCATCCTGATTGCGGCCGCGCCCATGACGGACGCCCCGGAACAAAGCAATCGTTTCGAAAGTTACGGACGCGTCAACTCGATATGTTCGCCCACGGATTCCCCTTGTTGTATTGTGAATGAACCTCTGCAAGGCAGACGATACTTTGATGGCGTCGGCGGGGAATTGATGATCCTCCTGCGTCGCTACGGCTTGGACGTACTGAAGAATAATGTCAAGCAGGTGCGACCGATGATCGCTAAGGCCCGTGACGAAAATAAAAGCGGGGATTCAGTTTGAAGGCATGTTGCCTTGAGGATAGTTTTCGGTTTTGCGATATCTCGCCCCGACATGCAGGTTGATGTCGCGGATTTGGGTATTTCATGGGGAAGTTACATTGAGGTTTTACGATGGTGCCTGAGAACCGTACCAAACGCGACATCTTCGAAGCGTTGCTGGTCTTTGGCCCGATGAAAAGCCGCTCGAGGTCTTTCGGTCAAAGAGATTTGCGAGCGCGTGCGTATCAAGGCAAACCTTCTACACTCATTTTGCAGACAAATACGATGTAACGACCTGTTCGTCCTCATTACTGGTGTGGACCATAAAATGGACTGAGTATATGGCGCGAGGCTGCATCGGAGGGTGTTTTCGTTCGTCGAGAGCAATGCTGCCGTGTTTGCCTTCTCACAGAAAGCGTAGATCGCACCCACACGGAGACCACGCTCGTAACTTCGCGCGATGACTCCACGCACTCGTATATGGCGCTATGGAGAAGAGCCGGGGACCTCATTGCGTTCCAGATACGTCATTTCGCGCTTCTGACGTGCACAATCCGGAGCGGAATGGGCGAAGGCGATGTCCCTGGGCGTAGAGGGAATTCTCGAGTTTAATACGCTCATCCCGGAGAGCTGCATGAGGCTGCTTGATGTCGCCAACGACGTCGAGTGAAGTAAAGAAATCCGTTAGCCAGCGCCGCCGTGACGGCGGGCTAATCGGACTCTCGATTGATTGCGTCGCATTGGGGTGACGGGACCTGGATCTTTAAAGACGTTCAGCTCATCCGATGTTCGGGTTGTAGCGGGGGCATCCTTCTCGCATCGTTCCAAGTCCTGCGGCAGCTTCTTCGAATTGCGCGCCGCAAGGATGACACAGCGCGATAATCCCGTCGCAGGTCAGCAGAACAGCTATACGCTGTAGCCGCCGGTCGCCCGTTAGATGTTGGCGTGAATCGGTACGCCCATGCAGCTGAGCGCGTATCCGACGGCCGCACCGCGAGGAGATTATGTAGTCCTTGGCCGCCGAACAGAAGCGCGGTCAGCATCGCGATGCCCGTTCTGTAGCGTCATACTTGCATGGCGTCCTTTTCGTGGCGGTGTTGATTCCATGCCGCCCCTGTACATATCCGGAACGTAACTTCTCCGGAGAACATCCTGGTTACAGCATTGGGGAACGGTGGCGGTCCGTCACGCTGCAGGTGCGCTGAACCTGCGCTATGTGGGAGCCGCCGGTTCGGCGGACAATCAAGAACGCTATGTAGCTCTATCGATGTCGCCGTTCAGCGAAAGGGCCGGCCTACGTGGCGCGAGAGCGCGATGCTGCGGGGCATCATAGACGGCAAGGACAACTGTGAACATCGCGATGATTAAACTTGGTGCTGGGGACCGGAAGTCGCATACCCACAACATATTCAAGAAGGCGGCGCTACGCCGTTGAGCTGCTGCAGAAATTTGAGCAAGGACGAGGGAATTGAGTTCGCATAGACCGAAAGGACGATATACACCTTTTTCGATGCATACGGCCGTACGCTTCTTTAGAGGGAATTGGGGCAGACCTCGCGCAACGGTCTCTCGTACGCCATTTTTATACCACGTACGTCCAGTTCATGAAAATGCTGACAGTCCCGTGACCAATCGTTCATAGCGGCATGGTAACAACACGGTCTGCATATCTATGAAACTGTAGCCATCGGTCCCGCGCGTCTGTACCGTCCGGCGCAAAACGCGAAACGCAGCAGGGAAGCAGAAAATCCATAAGTGGGCTCATTGAAGAAAGCCATGGCGGCGCACGTTTTCGCGCCCGCCGTGCTCGTCGCCGTCATGCGTCGGCATGCGCTTTATCGTCGCCTACGCCGACGATACTCGCCGGCCCGCGTTCGACTCGTCACGATAGAGGAAGCCAACCGCATACGCAGGTCGCCGACCTGATGGCGGGTGAAGTTCCCGCGCTTAAAGCCGGTGTCACCTATGCCTCAGCGGAGCTGCGCGTTCCGTCCGGCCTGCACCGTTCTCCCACGATCGTCTCCCAAGTCCGCCATGCGACGGCATCTATGCCACGGGCCTCCTGCGCGACGTTCATCGAGGGGCGATATTTCGAACACGAGCTTCAGCAAGCTCCTGAAGACGCCGACGGGCACGGAACCCTCCGTACGGGTATCCTGTAAGGCCCGGTTCTGAAAAAGCCGGAACGGCGATCTCAAAGTACATGACCAAGAGCGCATTCGTTCGGGACACCAAGTCCGAAATCTGCTTCCGCATCGACGATGTATGAGAACCAGGATGCGTCCCAGTCATTTCCGATGCCATCAAGGTGAGTTTGATACGGACGAAACGTCTGTGTCGATGCGCATTCCTATGCGATCAATCCCGCCGACGAGCCGAAGCACGGCTTGCGCGACCGCGACCGAGGTCATCTCCAAAGGCGGCACGACCGGGCACCATCGTGGCGTATAACTCGGGCAGCGGCGCGTCTCTCACCGAGGTCGGCAGCAAGACCACGGTTCAGCTCATCTATCCGAAAGACGTCGAGCCTGTGGGCCTGAGGAGACGGCCCTGCACAAGACAAAACGGCACGGTCGTGAGCACGTAGAAGACGGCGACAACAAAGTCGCCACACTCGAGTGGGACGAGCCCGGCTCGTATTCAGGCGGCCTGACCTTCAAGCCCCATCTGAAAGTCGCCTCCATCAGCACGCGTCCCAACGGCTCGTCTTTCGACGTCACGCTGAAGAACTTCAAGAAGACCATCTGAACGATACGCCGAATGCCGACAGGACGTCCGGCACGCAGAGCGCGACCATGAAAGTCACGGTCATCGACGGCGCGGTTCCCGAGAAGATCACGACCCATGCGCTTTCAGTCGACCATGCGCCCAACTGGGCGCATAAGAAGTACGACACGCACAATACGCGTCTGGGCGCCCTATCTCATCAAGAATGAGCTTTGCGTCTCCTACCTTGCCGAAGACTCGAGATGACCAATCGACGAAGGCAACACGGCCATCATCCGCGGCGTCACCATTCCCTATAAAGAGGGTGGTGCCTATGGCGCTATCTCATGGACCGCATCCGACGGCACGACTGGCACCGCCGATCCGAACATTCTGAAGAAGTCCGGCGTTTCGGCGCTTATCACCACCACGGCGCTGGGAGCCTCATATCAGCATCCATCACGTCCATCAAAAGTCGACTGGGACCCATTCGGCGGCTACGACGGCATCAAGCCCATGCAGTGCGGACATCCCCTCGACACCTGGAACCTCTCCAACAAGCATGTGACCAATGAGTACTACGGCTGGAGCTACATCTCCAACGGCGTACGGATCCCGAAGAGGGGACCGATGCCGACGTGAAGACCACGGTCAAGCTCTCACACGACCGGAGACGAGCTCGGGGGATGGGGGAAGCCATCATCGGTGAAAGTCGAGCGCGCCCGAGGTGCCACAATGACAGGGCTCCATCAGTAAGACCCAGATCAACGGCGGCGACTCGTTCACGATCCAAGGCGTCATCAACGATGCTAACTGGATTGAATCTCTGCAGAGCCTGTCCTCTACGTCATCATGCCCGGAGGATTTTCCTACAGCGATCTGAACGTCACGGAAGGTACGCTTGGCGATCCTGAATTGTAGCGTTCGACAAGAACGGCACCGAAGTCAAGGTCTGGAACACACCTATCGACATCGACGATGGAACCGCGGCCAGTACCAGCCCGATTTTTCCATCAAGAGCATGAAGCTGGAGGCATGACGCCGGGCGCACCAACAAGCCGCTGCACGCGCAAGGGCGTGTACCATTATCAACGACTTCGTGGGATTCACCACGAAGGACCCCCAAGACATCGGTGCGCATCAAGAGCGAGAAGTGATCGCAGCAACTGGAACACCGATAGCGCACACGCTGTTCGGGCGACAGCAGGAACTCCGCGAGACGTGATGGTGTCTTCGTCCGAAGGCCGCGGCATCACCGTCGACCAGGTAGCTCCAAATCGCCGCCGCCTCGACGCGTTCTCCGTGAAGCGACGGCATGACCGGCGACGCGACCGATTTCGCGTACGACCCGGCGAACAAAGCCGGCCACGCCACCGCCGTTCTCGAAGCGATACCGGCTACGGTCCGCACGCCGTTGAGCACGAACGCCGCGTCGAGGCCTTCTTCCACGTCGCTGTTCGTTCCACAAGGTCTGCCGTCCAAGGTCAAACCTGGGGATTCCGTTCACGCCTCGAGGGCTCGACGAATTGCCGCCTGCTGTCAGTCTCGCGTCGCTGCCTCGTCCAACTATGCGGGTGAGGAAGTACTCGCGCTGGAACGCCGGCAAAAACGCATGACGTGAACCACGCTCCGCAGCCCGGCGATTACACCGAGGTCGACGATCCGTGTCCGAGGCCGATATGCTGCTTCGGAACCACCAGGCCCCTTTGAGGCCAATGAGGCGGCGATGCCGCCGTGTCCTACGCGGTGACGACACGGTAGGTCCTGCCTGCAATGGCAAGCGCGACGTGTTCAATACCGTCCTTGACCACGATATCGAAGGCAATCACACGACATTGACGCTTGCCACCAATGCGGCGACCTTCGCAGGAACCGATGCGCTCCTGACCAAGGTTTGGAACGACGGCAACGATGCGGGGCAACTGCGTCTGACCCTCGATGCCTCCGCGGGCCGCGCTCACGCTTACGTCCGACAAGGTATCGACCCTGAGCGCCTTCGCGCCGCAGGTCAAGGACAAGGGCGACGGCACGTATGAGGTGTCGTACCGAGGTCTTCCCAAGGCACAAGGGAATGCGGGCAATGTCGTCGCTCACGCTGACCGAGGGCGACATCGCGCATTACAGACGGATTCTGCGGTCCATCCAGGGCAGCGGCACCACGGTGGAAGGAACCATCACCAACACCTACGCCCTCGGCCGACCATGCATGATCCTGCGGTGGAGAAGAAGATAGAAGGCCCGAAGCCCTCGAGCCCGACACCTTCCTGCGTTCGTGCTGAAAACGCACCGATGCGTCGTTCCCATGCCTGCGGGCAGCGACGGCGATATGAAGACGATTACGGTCGAAGGCGCGGGCAGCTCCGAATTCGCGATATCGAATTCACCCTGTTGGGGAACCCATACGCTCACACGATCACCGAAACGAAGGTGGCGCCGCCTGCACCTACGACGGATCCTATATGCGCTGACATACGAAGTGACGGATGACGGCCAAGGCAGCTTCAGGCGAAATCGGTCCATCGACGAAGACCGTCGACGGCGCGACAGCGGTTGTCGACCTGGGCGCCCAGGGCGATGCCGTCGGTGCGGTGTTCACCAACGTGTATCCCAAGCCCGCTGATCCGGGGCATCCGACGAACCCGCGATCCGACGGAGCAGACGACGCAGGCTCCTTTCGGCATCTCACCGACGCCCGCCGCGACCCCTGCTGCCAGACATCCAAGACGCCGGATGTGCTCTGCGGCGATACGCAAGCTGCGCACGGGCGCGAGTGGCACGCCGCCGCACGTCCTCGTGGTTCTTGCGAGCTTGAGCGCAGGTGCCGCTTTGGCACGTGAGCGGAAATGAAAAGGCTGTCGCGGCACAGCGCTTCGAGGGCAGGAAAGCGCAATCGTCCCATTTGAGTGGAACCGACTTCACTTTTCGTGTCCAAGAAACGGAGCCGGTTCAGATGTAGAGCATACGCAGAGCAGCCTGGACCTGCTTTCACGTAAGGAAGCATGTGCGTTCCGAGCGCATCCCGATCGGGCTTTCACCTTCTGCGCTCTTTGCGCGCGCAACCGCTACCTCTGAGGCTGTCGTAGGCGTTCGCCTGAAGACAGATCGCGAGCACCCGGCCGAGCGGCTCCTGCGGGCGAAATCGGATACACCACGTCGTTTTCCTCTGAACGTGACGACGCCTGGATCAGATGCACGTACTCCATCGACCACGCAGAAGCTCGAGTTTATGCTCGTCGGCGGGTCGGCGGCGTAGTCCTGGGCGGCCCGCCTGATTCTCGAGGTGGCCATGCGTCCTGCGTCGTGTCTGGACCAGCATGCCGTGCTGGATGAGGTCTCTCTGCGATGCGGCTGAGGTTGGTCACCATAGTGGACACAGGACGTCCTTCTTTCTTATGGTGCGAAGCGTCCGCATACGCGCGGATGAACCCGACTTTGCGTAGATATGAGGCATGAGGTCGAACGCATCGGTCGCTGCATGAGCGCGAGCGCATGCGCTCGAAGTCCGTCCGCTCGCCCAGGTGGATGCGGTCGAGCGGCCAGCACGCGTCGATGATGTCCATGCCGGCGGTGTCGGCAGCAGGCTTTTCGACTCATCAAGCATCTCAAGCAGCTTTATGGCCTGGCGCTCTGGCGACAGCGGTAGGGAACCATCTCCGATGCCCGAGCGCGATGCGTGGCGCTCAGAACCGCCATCCATGCGCGACGGACCTGCTCGTAGCAGGCGGCTGGATGGGGTTCCAACCGGATGCATGGTCCAGGAAACGGCTTTCAGTGAGAGCTGCCGCGTAGGGTGACGAAGCGATCGTACCGGCATGCCGTCCAGCCAGTGCGCATCGACGGTCGTCCACGATCCCGCAAAACAGATCACCCCCCTGTCGCCCCCAGCCCTTCACGAATTTCAAAAACTCTTCCACATGGTCGACGGGTTCACGCGCGCAGGCGAGCGCCGCCCTGGCATTGCCGACGAGCGCGCCTGCAGGGCCGCCAGCGGATGTCGGTCACGTCGATAAGCCGGTCAAGTCGCCTTCAAGGCGAGGAGATGCTCTCGTATCCAGGTGCGCCCCTCGCCAGCCAGCCGTCCAGCTGCCTCATCGGAAAACGCGGCGATGACGCCGCGCGAGCGCGGCCGACCTGCCCGCTTCTCCCGCACATGCGGTAAATGATGGGTCCCATGTCGCGCCTCATGCGTTGCTCCCCGTCAGCATGTCCAGCACCCGGCGGCGTTCATGCCGTGCACCCGCTGGCGCAGGCGTCATCGAGCGATCTCGCCCGCGATGCCGGCAACACGTGCCCGGCGCGCCACGGCGCCGAGACGCTATCGAGGATGCGAGCTCGGGATCAGCTGAATCGATTTCGCCAGGACCAGCGCATGTCTTTTGGTACAGGGCGCTGTTCCGCGGATACCTCTTCTTCCTTCTTCCCGCATCCGCGCCGGCTGATGCTTGTCAGCGTCGTGGGCCACCATGGGCCGAAGCCCTCTAGAGGCATATGTTATAAACAACAAGTGAAGAAATGCTCATGCGGGATACGCGCCGGATCCTGCGCGCTCCTACAGCCTCAACACCTCCGGCACAGCTGACTCATCGACGTCAGTCACGATCCTGCCCGGGTCGATGGCGGCGTAGTTGACGACGAGCGTGACCTGTCCCGCATGTCGATATCGCAGATGCTGTAGCGTCGGTGAAGAGTTGAGCATCCGCAGCCCGAGCTGGCTCTCCTCTGCGTGATGACAGCCGCCCGCTTTGAGATCGGGTTCGCACCTGAGGAGGAAGCGCGTTCCCGCCGCGTACTCCTCGATCGTCGACCCAAAGCGCGAGCGGGCTTTCCCGAAGCGCAGCAGCGCCTTCCTCTCTGCGGTAGACGCATGCGGTTCATATGCTCGATAGGCGCCTGAATCGATGAATTCCGCCAGCGCGAACAACGTCATTCGAAGCTCGATACCGTGCGCATCGAATAGAACTCCCTGCTGGTCGCGTGGTAGGCATCCATCAGCTCGGGCGTAAGCACCATGTAGCCGATGCGCAAGCGAAGGCACTATCGTCTTCGAAAACGTGTTGAGGCAGGATGACGCTGGATCGCGCCCATCCTCGGCGAAAAGCGGGAGCGTCAACCGTCCTGCATAGCGGAACTCGCTGTCGTAGCCGTCTTCGACGACGTAGCGGCCCGGCTCCTCATGCGCGCTTTCAACGGCAGCATGTCCGGAACGCGTCGATAAGCAGCACGCGTCCTGTGGGAAGCGATCTGCGGCGAAACGCTACGAGCCGCGCATCGGTTCCGCGCAGACGATCCTATATCGGAGCTCGTCGCCGCGTCGAAGAGGTCGTCGGAAGGCGTCGTAAGCACGATGACGGCGCGCGCATGGAATTTCTGAGGCCTGAGGATGAGCTTCTTGAATCCGTGCTTGATGCCGGAGCCCACATTGTCGCCGAACAGCGCGAAGAGCTATGAGCAGGTATTCCGTTCCGCCCGATAACGATGCACGCGATCGTCGACTCACATGCATGCCGCCGCGCGCGATGCAGGTATTCGGCGATGGCATTGCGCAGTTCAGGCAGCCCCGCGTACGGAACGGTCTGATAGAGGCGCGTCCCGCCGTCCAGCATCGCCTGCGCATGCAGCGATTCCAGAGACTCGATGAAACTGTCGAGGTTCAGGCGTATCATGGCGCGGAAGTCCGCGACGCAGCCGGGTTCGTCCTCTGGGATGCGGAAGCCGCTTTGGGTCGGTGCGAGCTGATCAGCGATGTCGCGCACGTTCAGCATAGCCGAAGTAATTCTGCTTCTCTTGCGCTTGAACGAAGCCTCAGCAACGAGCGCCGGCCGTATGCAGGGCTATGGCATTCACGCGCTGACGCCTGCGTTCTGCGCTGAGCGCACGCTGAGGGGAGCTTTTCCCCGCGGCCAGCGTGCCGGCGATGATGTCGTCGCGGAATCATGTTCGTAGAGTGAACGCGTAGAGCGATGTGCGCCTGCGTGGACAGGTCGTAGGTGATCGCGCAACCGTCCTACTTTCATTTTTCAATATCTCGTTCTTTCGATAGCACCATTCTATCCATACACCTGACTCGTCACCTACGAACAACGGAAGGACAATACCGATGACTCAAGTGAACCCAGAGAATCACGCACGACTCAGTATATCAACGCGCGTTCGCGCGCATCCGACGGAGGCGACGTTCCAGATGAAGAATCCTGCGACCGGGCGAGGTGCTCGCCACGTGCGCCGACGCCGTACGCAGGAAGACGTCGATGCGCGGTCAGCGCCGCGTGGCCGCGTTTCGCATGGGAAGGCGGCCGAGCCTATCGAACGCGCGAGCATCGCTGAAGATCGCCGGAGGTCATCGCGACGAACGCATGAGCCTTGCCCGCATCGAAACGCTCGGATCAACGGCAAGCTTCCATCTCGCGAGACGAGCGCCATCGACGCCCGCCCGCGCCGATCATTTTCCGGTCGTCGCGCGTCCTCCGCTCCGGAAGAAGGATCGGCCGTGCCTCGACGGCGCTTCCTGAGCCTGATCCTGCGCGAGCCCATCAGTCGCTGCCGCAGCATCGTGCCCTGGAACTTCCTGTTCCCTGATGAGTACAGCTACGCGCCCGCGCTCGCAGCCGGCGACCGCGTCGCCATCAAGTCCCGTCGTCCACGCCCTTTTCGCCGCTCGTGCTGATCGAGCTCATCGGCGTGATCTGGCTTCCCGCAGGCGTCGCCAACGTCAATACCGGGCGCGGCGCGAAGTCGGACAGCACATGCTCGGATCACCGCGGTCGCGGGTCAGTGCCTTCACCGCTCCACCGAGGTCGGTCTCTCAGTCGCGAAGCGCCGCCGCTGCCGAGAGTGGCTGATTCCCGCCACGCTCGAGCTCGGCGGCAAGAGCGCCAATATCTTCTTCGACGACTGCGACCCTTTCAGCAAGGCGATCGACGGCCTGCAACTGGGCATCCCGGTTCAACCAGGGCCAGTGTATGCGTGCGCCGGTTCTCGCGTTCGTGCAGGAGGGCATCTACGATCGGTTCGTCGAGGCAGCGCCAGTCGAGCAGTTCCGACAAGGTGAGGATCGGCGATCCCCGATCCCGAGACGCAGCTCACCAGGCTGCGCGTGCTCAGCCAAGAAGGTCAAGCGCACATCGACATCGCCCGCGGCGAAGAGCGCCCAGATCCCGTGCGGCGGCGAGGCCTATGGACGGAAGGGAGAGCGCGAACGACCCTTTCTTCGCCGACGCTCATCGGATGCGAATAACGACGCGCTGAGCCCGCGAGGAAAATCTTCGGGCTCGGTCGCGGTGGCCGAAGTTCAAGACCGAGGAAGAGGCCAATGCCATGGCGAACGACCCGGATCACGGACTCGCGGCGGGCGTCTGGACCAAGAACATCGACCGGTGGCGGCTGCGCGTGGCCCGCAACGTGAGTGAGACCGGCGCATGTGGGTGAATACCTACAACCAGATCTCCGGCAGTGGGCGCTCCGTCTCGGCGACTGGCGGCGGAATCCGCATCGGACGCGAGACGTACAGCTCGATCCTCCAGGCGCACACGCAGTACCAAGAACATCGCGATCAATCTGAACCAGCCTCCGGTTCTATCCTTGAGAAGTAGGCTCCGCTTCTCCTAGGACTGATTGTCGCGTCTATAGAGAACACGCGCATGCCCTGCTTTCCGCAGCGACGGCGCCTTGTCTGGATCGTGCGTGGCGTTCGGCGGATCTCGAAGGCGTCGAGACCTGTTTCCGCTGCTCGCGCGGGATGCAGCGCCGCCGGTCAGCTTTCTCCGCGGCAAGGCTTCACGCCTGAAGGATCGGCCAGTTCCTAGAGCGCCAGCATCCGGAGAGCAGGGGCTTGTCGGTAGGTCAGACGTTCTGCTTTCGCGACCGCGTTGCGGGCGATCAGCAGGCAGTCAACGTAGTCGAGCAGGCTCGACCCGAACAGGCGCGTCGCGTATTCCACGATGGGCGCTTCGATCAGGGCGATGTCGTCGTCATAAGGGTGATCAGGGCGCATCCGATCTGTGAACGGGGAACGCCGTAGACGTCGCGCAGGATGATGCCACGCGCGCGTAGATTTCGGGATATGTGTACGCTTCGCCCGTCGCTATGGCCTCGCACGCGCGGTGGTCATCCGCGCTTATTGTCGGCAAGCAGGTAGCGCAGGATGATGCTCTCATCGATTAAAAGTTTCTGCGTTTCGCCCCCAATGACCTGATCCATGATTCGCGTTCCGCTCGCGATCGATGCGTCGCTTCCGTATGCCTTGAGGATGCCTTTGCGCTTCCATGGCCTCTTGCCTGCGCCATAGGTCGGTCGGAAGGGAGGGCCGTGCTGCTTTGATGCGATCTGGCTATGAAAATGCGGATCGCTCCGACAGGCTCGTCAGCCCAGATTCTTGAAAATCGGCCTCTTCCTTTTTGGTCCGCATCGATTCCTGGACGTGGACGACCGAATCTCGACTCATGCGCATCCTCCTTCGATCGGTTTGTTTTCTCGAAACGGCGGATACTTTATTTCTTCCAAAAATGCAACAACAAGGTGAAAACGGTATGTTTTCAAGATTGTATCACGAATATGATACGTACCACATCTTCAACACAACGCATTCTGTAAGAAAATAAAACACGAACGTGATACATTATATCATCTTAAGAATAATATATTGTCAATATACACTCGAAAAATGCCTGCAAATGCGCTTTTGACAAAAACCCGTAATGGGTAGATATTCATAAATGGTCACTGCTACTGAAAAGTCCTTTTCATATATGAAAGGTCTTTAGGACATATCAAATATGAATAAATCAAGGAGGTGAAGGAAGAAAACGCAATCGAAACGCCCCTTCAAGAGGTGGAAGAAAGCTACACGAAGACTAAATTGGGGAAAGATGAGCGCAAATGTGTTGTTTGCAGATCCAAGAGCTATGCATCGGTTGCAAGACTCTGCATGGCGGCTCTGCATCGAGAAGCACGACGTAACGGGGGACGCTGCTGTTCCGACTCGAATCTGGTCGAAACCATCCGGTGTCTGCACCCATCGCCTGTCACTGCGTGGACGCGCTCTGCGTCAACGCCTGTCCTCAGGGCGCGCTGTACTACGACGGCGATCGCGTCGCGGTGAGCATGGAACGCTGCATCGGCTGCCGCAGTTGCGCTGCTGGCATGCCCGTATGGCGCATGCGACGTGGTTTCGCGTCTCGAGCCGGCCGCATGCTCGGCGATCTGATTCGCGTGACAAGACGGTCGCGAAGGTCATCAAATGCGATCTGTGCGCCGACGAGCCCGCTGCCCGCGGTGCGTGAGGCATGCCCGACCAACGGCCTGCGTCTCGTCGATCAGGACGATTTGAAGGATATGGCTCTCAAAACGCCGCCGCGTTGCCGCAGAGTCGTACGAGTCCACGATGGACTCCACCGTACGCGCTCGTTTAAAAGGGGAATACCATGGAAAAGCATATGGCTGTATGTCCATATTGGTGAGCCCGGCTGCAAGCTCAACCTTCTGGTCGACGCCGGGTCGTTGGCGCGAAGGTCTCTAATGGCGTCTACCAATGAAGGCGAGCTGTCGCCTCAAAGGCGATGAGCGGATACGACTTCATCAACGACACCAGATCCTGACGCCCCGCATCCTGCACCTGATGATCCGTCGCCGCAAGGGCGCCAGCTCGAGCGCGGAGCTGACGAAGCACTCGATTTCACCGCCAAGCATCTTATGGAGATCAAGGCCAAGTACGCCCGATTCCATCATGCTGACGGGCTTTCCGCGCGGTCCTGGCAACGAAGCCAACTACGTGATGCAGAAGTTCACCCGTGCATGCGTGGGCACCAATAACGTCGACAACTGCGCGCACTGCGCAGTGGCCCCTCGGTCATCGGTCGATCGATGCCGCTGGCTCCGGCGCCGAGCGTCTCGATCTCAATATGGAAAAACGCCGACTGCGTCTTCCTGTTCGGCTACAATCCCAGCGCGCGCCTCCATCCCATCGTCGCCCGCCGCATCGTCAAGGCGAAGGAGGAAGGGCGCCAAGATCATCGTCGCCGACCCGCGCCTCATCGAGGACCGCCCGCATCGCCGACATCTACATGCCGATCAAGAACGGCTGCAACCTGCCTCTGTGAACGCCTTCGCGAACGTCATCACCACGAGGGCCTGGAAGACCGCGACTCATCAGAAGCCCATACCGTGGGATACGACGAATGGTGGAAACCATCAAGTACACGCCGGAATCCGTCCAGGACATCACGGGCATCGACCCCGAGACCTTCGCAAGGCCGTCCCGCATGTACGCCATCCCGAACTCCATCATCGGCTGGGGCATGGGCGTCACCCAGCAGCGCCAGGGGCGTCAAGAGACGTCCATCAGATCGCCGCCGTCGCCTGCATCGCCAATCAGATCGGCGCGATGACGCCGCCTCGCGTCCGCGGCCAGAACAACGTCCAGGGCAGCTGCGACATGGGCATGGGCCCACGCTCTATCCGGGGCTGCCAGAAGGTCGACGACCCTGCGATCCCGCGCCAAGTTCGCTAAGTCCTAGGAGGCGTTTCCGAGGAGAAGCTCTCCTGAGCCCGGCTCAAGCTGACCGATCAGCTCACGGCGTGAAGGAGGCAAGATCCACGCGTTCTACACTTCGGCGAAGACCCGCTGCAGACCGAGCCCCGATTCCCGCCGACATGAAGGAAAACCCTGCAGAACTGCGACTTCGTGATCAGCCAGGACATCTCGCCTTGACGCAGACCACGGCATACGCGCGACGTCGTCTCCCGGCACCTCCTGGGCGCAGCACCACGGCGTCTTCAGCGCCTCCGACCGTACGTTCCAGCGCTTCACGGCCGCCGTCTCCGAAGGGCGAGTGCAAGCACGATTGGCAGATCTTCAGTGAGCTTTCCACGCATGGGCTATCCGATGCACTACGAGAACACCAAAGGAGATCTGGGACGAAGTCGCGAGACCTGCCCGTCGTTCTACGGTGGGACCCACGAGAGGAAGGTGGGACGCGCAGTGGCCTATCCTGACGCTGGAGTGCCGGGCACCCGACCCCTGTTCATGGGCGGAAAGTTCAACAAGCCCGGACGGCAAGGCCCGCCTGCTCGCCGCCGACTTCGTGGTTCCCACTGAGCTGCCTGACGACGGAGTATCCGTGGTCCTCTGCACCGTCCGCGAGGTCGCTACTGCAGCTGCTGTTCCATGACGGGCAACGTAAGGTCCTCGCTTCTCGCCGACGAGCCCGGCTTCGTCAACATCAACCCGGCAGACGCCGAGGCCCGCGGCATCGCGCAGGACGATCTCGTGTTCAGTGAAGTCCCGCCGCGGCAAGGTCATCACCCGCGCCAACCTCAACGAGCGCATCAACAGGGTGCCGTCTACATGCCTACCAGTGGTGGATCGGCCGCGCAACGCTCACGACGCCGCACGTGACCGACCCGCTGTCCGGCACACCGAGGATCACACACGCGCATGCCAGGTCGAGACAGATCGAAGACCACCGTCTCGGGCCGAGCGCGTGCGCATGAAGCTCTACACGGACATGAAGGACTGCTGGCGGGCGAGGCCTCCGCCGCAGGATGCTCGCTGACCGCGCTGGTGGGTCTTCGATCCGGATCCGGGACGGTAACGGCATAAAGAGGAACGACGACGAATGGCTACATCGTTATGCGTACGGATGTCGATGCACAGGCTGTGGAACGTGTCAGGCTGCTTTTGCGGCGAAGGCCATCAGAAGGCCGGGCTTGCAAAGCGGCGTCTGGCCTCTGGTCATGACGGGGGATGTGTCGGCGGCGGTGCCTCGCCATCATTGCGGCAGGGCTCCTGTATGCGCAGTGTGTGCCCCCGTCAGGGCACCACCAGCGAGAACGGCTCGATCCACATCAACGAGCGGGCGTGCGTCGGGTGGCAAGATGTGCGCCGTCGTCTCGCCCCGTTCGGTGCGATCCATCCGTCAGGCACCTCTCTCGCAGGCGTTGCCCGGCGCCCAGTATGACACGCCTCACCTTCCCCTCTTCCCGCGGCGAGATGCTGCAATGGGAGGAAGGCATCACCACCAGGGCCGCAGAGTGCGACCGGCGCCCCTCGATCCCGAAGGTCCTCATTGCGTCAAGGCATGCGCGACCAACGCTCTGAGCGCTACGTCTGACGAGGCTGCGGGTCACGTCCACGTTGCGGCCTGGAGCGCAGACCGTCGCGCCGCGGAAGCGAGCGACCAGTACGCGCATGACTTCACGAGGATGGGGGCTCAAAGATGAGTATGACAATCCTGCTCGCCTATCGATCGCGGTGCTCCCGTCATCGGCTTGAAGCTATCGCCCTGTTCCTGCAAAGAGGCGCCCATGCGGCCAAGGTCGTCGCGTGCCTGTTCGGCATGGGTTCGGCGCTGCTCGCCGAAATCTCGCGCCGGCTTCAAGGCGTTATCGGCCAGAGACGTGTCTGTCCAAGCGCGACGTCGCTTTTCCTTCGCCGACTTTCACCCTGCCAGCTCAACCGCCGATCGCCGACCTTCTGCTGGCAGCGATCATCCAGCGTCCTCGCGTTCGCGGCGCGTTCCTGTACGGCCTTTCCTGTCGACGAGTACAAGGAGGAAAACGGCCTGGGGCCATGGGCCTGTTCATGAACCTCTTCATCGCGTCCGCTGAACGTGCTGCGGTCGCCGATAACGCGTTCTGGTTCCCGTCTTCTTCGAGCTCATGTCGTTGACCCCGTATTTCCTGGTCGTCGTCGAGGCAGAAGAAGCAGTCCATCAGGCGCTCACTGCACCTGGTCATGGCGCATGTAGGCTTCCTGATGATCATGATTTCGTATTTCATCATGGCGTCCTGCAGACCGGCGGCTTCAGAGTTCGCCGCCCATCGCGTCCACGATTTCGGGCCCTCGCTCTCGGGTCTCTCGCGCCCGTGCTGGCGTTCCTTCGGCTTCGGCTGCAAGGCCCGGCATGGTGCCCTTCCATTTCCTGGCTCGCCCCAGGCGCATCCCGCAGCGCCTTCCAACGCGTCCGCGCTCATGTCCGGCGGTGGCATGATCCAAGATCAGCGTCTTTTCGTACTCATCAAAGGTCGGCTCGACCCGCTGCTCGGCACCGACTGCATGGCTGTGGTGGGGGCCTGCTGGTCCCTGCTGTCGTCGGCGCCGTCTCCTCGGCGCTCGGCGTCGTCTACGCGCTGGGCGAGCATGACATCAAGACTTCTAGCCTACCACCGTCGAGAACATCGGCGTCATCCTGCTGGGCGTCGGCCTTTGCCTTCATCGGCGTCGCGATGGACCAGCCCGCGCTAGCCGGTACCGCGCTTCTGGCGGGCATCTACCATGCTCAACCACGCGATGTCTGACAGGCCTGCCTTCCTGGGCGCCGGCTCCGTGCCAGGCTGCCACGGGCACGCGCAACATGGAGAAGATGGGCGGCTTATCCACGCCATGCCCGTCACGGCCATGTGACTATCCTTTATCGGCAGCCTGGCCATCTCGGCTGTTCCGCCGCTGAACGGCTTCGTGTCCGAATGGTTCACCCTATCAGGCCTGCACCAGCGCGGCCTTCATGGGCGGAACCATGATCGAGGCCTTCGCCGCCTTCGCGGCCGTGGCGCTCGCCGTCACCGGCGCGCTTGCCGTGACCTGCTTCATCGGTAGGCCTACGGCGTCACGTTCCTGGGCGTCGGCCGTTCTGACGCGGCGCTTTAGGCCAAGGAAGTTCCCGTCTCCATGACGGCTTCCATGGTCATCCCATCCATCGTCTGCATCTTCCCCGGTCTGGGCGCACCTCTCGCGCCCGTCGCTCGAGGCGCTCGCGGCATCCGTTCTCGGCGGAAGCGCCGTCGCGGTCGCGAGCGGCGCTGCGGTCATCAACGGCATCACCGACAGCGTCATTTTCACGCCGCTGTCGCCGTTCTTCTGATTGCGGCCGTGCACGTCAGCCTTGGGATCCGCTCGATGTTCGCGAAGGGCGGCCTTCGGTCCATCGCGACCCCTGGGCCTGCGGATATAAATCCGAGCTGACATGCGGTCATCGCGACCACATTCGCGTCCGAGGTCAAGTGGGTCATGGGCCCGCTGGGCGTGCCGGCGCGCGAGCGCGCTGTGGGCACGTCCCCGAAGTTCGTCAAGGCGTTCGAATCGCTCGTCGGTGGAGCCAGGTTGCCAGGAACGGGCGACAAGCGCCTCGTCGATCCCGTCGCCGCACCGTCGATCGTATCGCGAAGCTCTCAGCGCATCGAGGCCGCTGACCCCGCTATATCGTCTACATCGTCGTCGCCTGGTGGCTCTGCTCATCGCGACCACGGTCGCTTTGATGGGAGGTGCCGCACAATGAGTACTCGTCGTTGATCCTCCGCGTTGCTCCTGATGCTCCTTGCGCCTTTGACCTCTGGTATCGGTCGTTGGCTGCGCGCGAAGATCCATACGCGCAAGGGCCCTGATCTTCAAGACTACTACGACATCATCAAAGCTGTTCAAGCGTGACGACGTCGCACCGGGAAAGCTCGACGTTCGTATCGCGCTCACATGCCCGTCCCAGTCGTCGGCGTCTTCGCTGCTCGCCAGTCGGGCATGCTGATGGCGACCCGCGCCCGTCCGATCGGTGCTGGGCGACATCACTCTGATCATCTACCCGCTCGCCCTGCCGCGCTTCTTCTTCAGGCCTGGCCGGCGTCGACCGTTCGGGCAACTACGCTCGATCGGCGGCATCCGCGAGCTCATCGTGGGTATCCTGGTGGAGCTTCCGCCATGATGCTGGCGCTGTTCGCTACCGCCATGATCCTCGGCACCACCAATGGGCACCATGCAGAGATGATCGATCTGCAGGTCGCATCTCCCGTCGGCGTGACCCGCCGCAGGCGTCGCGTTCAGCCGTCGCTCTGCTACATCGGAGCTCGCAAGCTTCCGCACGACGTGGCGGAGCCGCAGAGCTGCAGGAAGGACCTCTTTCCGAGTACTCGGCCCGTTCGGCATGATCAAGGTCGCCATGACCATGAAGCAGATCCTCGTGGTCAGTTGGTTCCTCGCGATTTTCCTGCCGTTCGGCAGGCGCCGTCGAGATGACGGTGCGGGCCATGCCTCGGCCTGGTCGATACGCCTGGTGATGGCTGTCGTGTTCCTCGATCCTCGCCGTCGAAAACCTCGTCGCACGTCCGCTTCAAGTCTCGCGGGCAGCAGACCTGGCCGTCGTCGGCATCGCCGTCCTGGCCTTCGTCTTCTGCGCCCTCGGAATCTAAGGGAGGTGCTTGAGAATGGTATGTAATCTCGCTGGCACTCACGCTCCATACTCGTGCCCTTCGTCGCTCTGCTTGCCATCGTCGTGCCCGAGGCCTGCGGCGAGGCCATCTGCATCGTGCGGCCGCCGGTATCTCCACGCCAGTGCGATCATGACCCTGATCGTCTCGGCGCGTCGGGCGCGGATACGCGCGCATGTCACGCTCGCCGTCATCGGCGGCATCGAGTCATGGGGGCTCACCATCGACAAGGTCAGCGTCATGCTCGCGACCGCGTTCGTGAGCATCGGCCTGCTTATCTCGATCTACTCGGTCGGCTACCTGAACGAGGGCAACCGCGAGCATCCCGATAAACCCGCCGCCGCTTCGATGCGTTCTTCACCGTGTTCATCGGTGCCATGGCGGGTCTGGTCTTCAGCTCGACGCTGATCGGCCAGCTGATGTTCTTCGAGATCCCGGTGCATGCTCTTGGGCCCTGATCGGCTACTACGACACGCCGACCGCGCGCAAGTCCGCCATGAAGGCGCTCATCTCTGACCCATATCGGCCTCTGGGCCTGTAGCGTAGCGACCGGCGCGCTCTTCCTGCAGACGGATCGTTCTCGGTCGTCGACATCGCTCAGCTGGGAGAAGGTGAAGACCTTCATCCTGCTCGGCGTCATCTTCGCCGCCTGGGCGAAGCTCAGCGCAGCTGCCGTTCTACATGGCTGCCCTCCGCCATGCGGAGGCGCCGACGCCCGTGTCCGCCTATTCCATGGCGCATCCATGGTCAAGGTCGGCGTCGCGGCGCTGGCCCGCGAGCTCATGAGCGCGGCGCCATCCCCGAGACCGGGTTGGGTCATCGTCATCGGTGCGATCATCACCCTGCATCTTCAGCTTCATCATGTACCCTGCCTCAGACCGACATGAAGCGCCTTCTGGCCTTCTCGACCATCAGCCAGCCGTCGTACATCTTCCCGCGTTCGCTTCTACGCGTTCGGCAGCGGCATCGCCTCGAGGCGGCATCGCCCACATCTTCAACCACGCCTCGCGAAGACCCCTGTTCTTCCTGACGGCAGCGTTTCAGCTACACGCTGGGCACCCGCATAAGCTTCCGCAGCTGCGCGGCGTGCTCAAGAAGCAGCCGCTGCTCGGCGTCGCGTTCGCGTTCGCCGCGCTGGCCATCGCGGGCGTCCGCCCATGAACGGCTTCTTCAGCAAGACGCTCATCTTCGCCCGGCAGCTTTCATCACCGCTGCGAACAGCGGGCATCCTGCGCTGCGATGGTCATCTGGTCATCGCCCTGCTCGAGACCGTGGGCTGCTTCGCCTGTTCCTCAAGTGATCGGCCCGTGCTCTTCGGCGAGCCTTTCCGAGACCGTCGCCGCCGCCCAGCCCGTGCTGCACGCCGCGGTGGTCGCCTCGTCGTTCTGTTGGTCGCGACCGTCTGCTCCAGCTTCATCGCTGCGGCGCGGGCTTGGTTAGGAGGAGAGAGTGGACGGATTTACCATAGAACATCCTCGGCGTTCCTCATCATCACGTCGCCCGTGATCGCTGGAAAAGGCCTCCGCAAGGCGGCATACGGCTACATCGTTCCAGTCCCTGGTCCTCATCGGCTGCTTCCTGGCCCCTCGCCGTTACGACGGGGTCGGTCGGGCTGCAGCATGGTCCGTGACGGCCTTCGTCACGAAGGTCGTCGTGGTGCCGAGCGTCATCATCTTCCTCTCGCGGAAAGACATCGCCGATGCAGGTCCGAACTCGAGCCGAAGCTCACGCAACCAAGGCGATCGTGCTGGTCGCCGTCGAGGTCGCCATCTGCCTACTCGCGGTCCAGATATCGACCTTCCGGCGGCCGTCGAGGTCAAGCCTGCGTTGGCCATTCGCTTGCGCATTTCTTCATCGGTCTGACCCGCCATCATCACGCAACGTCGTGAAAGCCAGATCTTCGGCTACTGCCTTATGGAGAACGGCTCGCACCTGACGCTCGCCCTGCTTGCGTCCAATGCGCCGGCGCTCGTCGAGATCGGCGTCGCCACCGACGCGTTCTTCGCGGTGATTATCCTCTCGGTCCCGCGCACCGCCTGTACGGCGTCGCCCACACGGTGAACGCCGACGACCTGACCGAATTGAAAGGTTAGGACCATGACTGGTGAACTATGATCATCCTGATGCTCAGTGCCGCTCGTCGCGGGCGTCATCATCGCCATCCTTCCCTCGAAGGAAGGCCTCATCCCGACCTACGAGGCACCGCTACGGCATCGATGTCGTCGCGGTTCTGGTTCTGAGCTTCGTGTCCATCGCGGGCGTCGTGAAGGTTCAGGCGAGACCGCCGCCGCCATGGGCGAGTGGTTCCGCCTCGACCAGCTGTCCTGCATCTTCGTGTTGCCTCATCAGGATTCATCGGCTGCGATGACCGCGGCCACTGTCGGATCCCACATCAGGCACGATGTACGGCGCGGCGCCATGGAGCCGCGCAAGGTGAAGCAGTTCACCTGTTCTTCAGCCTGTTCACTTCACGATGCTCGTGGCGGCGCTGTCCAACAACATCTTCACGATGTGGATCGCCGTCGAGGCCACGACGCTGTCGACCATCTTCCTGGTGGGCGCCTCACGACGTGAAGCCTTCGCTCGAGCCGCCTGGAAGTACGCCATCGTCTGCACTTCAGGCGTTGCGTTCGGCCTGTACGGCACCGTGCTCATCTATGCGAACGCCGCGAGCATCCCGCCCGATCCGACCCAGGCCATCTACTGGACCGCGATCCTTCCCTATGCCGACCGGTTCGACACGCTGACCGTGGCGCTGGCGTTCGTCTTCGCGACGATCGGCTTCGGCACCAAAGGCGGGCCTGTTCCCGATGCATACCTGGCGCCCGATGCCCATTCCGAGGCGCCGAGTCCCGTGTCCGGCCTGCTGTCCGGCGTTCTGCCTCGAGTGCGCCATGCTGCCCATCATCCGTTACTACATCTCGCATGCGCGGCTTTGGGAGACGCATTCCGAAGATGGTGATGCTGGTCATCGGCATCCTGTCGGTCGCCATGGCGGCCCTGTCGAGTCTTCTCAGGACGACCTCAAGCGCAAGCTGGCCTACCACTCCGTCGAGAACATCGGTATCGTGGCCCTGTTCCAGGCGGCGGCCGCGCTCGGCATCGCGGCTGCGCTGCCAGACTGCGTGACCCAGGCCTGACCCGTCCTTCCTGTTCTGCCCGTCCGGCAACGTGCCTCATGAAGTACGGCACGCGCGACCTCAACGAGATCAGCGGCGTGCTCGAAACGCCATGCCGGCGACCGGCGTGCTGCTGGCGATGGGTTTCTTCGCCTGGTCGGCTTCCCGCCCTTCGCGATGTTTCGTGATCCGAGATCACGGGGCATCACGGCGGGCGTCGCGGACGGGCGGTGGATCGTTCTCGCGATCTTCGTGATCGCGCTCACCATCGTGGTCGCCGCCTGCGCCCACGTCGTCACCGCAGCCGTCTTCGCAAAGTTCCCGATCACATCAAGAAGGGCGACGTCGGCGTCGCCGCCCTGGTTCGGAAATCATTCTGGCCGTCACGCTTCTAGGAAATCCGGCGTCGCCGCCCGCAGCCCATGCTGCAGTGCGTCGAGGATGCGACGGGGATCGTCACGCAACCAGCACCGAGGCGCTGCACGAGACTCCCGTCGTGAACATCCTGTTCAGCCAGACCGATGCGCCTCCGCAGGCTATGAAGGTCGAAAGGTAGGGGTCATGAAGAACGAAGGAGCTCCGTATCGAGCGAGACGTCGAAGCCGTGCAGAATCGTTTTCCAGGATCGGTTGTCGACGCGAGCTGGCAGGGCGAGGATCAGCTCTGCGTGACCGTGAAGCTCGATATGCTGCCTGACGTGGTGGAATCCTCTACTACGATCGCGGCGGCTGATGCCGGGTCATGGTCGGCAACGACGAACGCCCGCTCAACGGCAATTATGCGCTGTACTACATCCTGTCCATGGAGGGATGAGGATCGAGTGCTTTCCTGACCGTGCGCGTCGAGGTTCCTCCCGAGCCGGGCGAATACCCCAGCGTCACGCCGCGGGTTCCCGCCGCGGTATGGAGCGAGCGCGAGGTCTACGATATGTTCGGGCTGCGCGCGATCGGCATCATCGACAATCGTCGCCTGGTTCTGCCGGACGACTGGCCGGAAGGCCTCCGTATCCGCTGCGCAGGACAGCATGGATTACCGCCATCGTCCGAAGCTCGCATCGGAGATGGAAACCTACGAGTTCCTGCGCGAGACCGGAGATCGCGAGACCACGGTCGTTCCGATAGCCGCTGCATCACGTCCGGACGAGGCCGGGCCACTTCCGCCTGTTCTGTCGAGGGCGAGACCATCGTGGATGCGGACTAGCCTGTTCTCGCGCATCGCGGCATGGAGAGTCGCCGAGCAGCGCCTGAACTACGACGCCGTCACGTTCTTCGCCGACCGCATCTGCGGACCTGCGGCTGCGCCCATTCGGTCGCGTACGCCGAGGCCGTGGAGAACGCCCAGGGCATCCAGGTCCCTCTGCGCGCCCAGTACATCCGCTCGATCGTGCTCGAGGTCGAACGCCTGCACTGCACGCACTCAACATCGGCCTCGTGTGCCACTACTGCGGCTTCGACACGGGCTTCAACCATTTCTTCCGCGCGCGCGAGAAGTCGATGGATCTGGCCGAACGCATCACCGGCCACCCGCAAGACCACGGCTTGAACTGCGCCGGCGTCCGCCGCGACATCTTGAAGAGCAGGTCGGCACTGCAGCTCGTCCATGAGCTGCGTGCCGAGGTCAAAGCCTGGTCGAGGAGCTTCGGGCACCCTGAACTTCGATTCCCGCACCAAAGGGCATCGGCATCTTGGACCCGGAAGGTCGCGCGTGACTACGGCCCTGTCGGCCCGCTGGTCGCGGCAGCGCGCTTCGCCCGCGATGCGCGCCACCATCACCCCTTCGATGGCTACGCATCTGAAAGACTACGACTTCCAGTTCCGACCGGATACGTGTCGCAGACCGCACGCTCGTGCGCGTCGGGAGAGTTCTTCGACAGCCTCGATGATCGAGGCTGCTCACCCAACGCGCCGTCAGGCCCGGATCCTCACCGAGGATTTGGGACCCACCGCCGCATCGGTTCGGCGTGGCGGTCACAGACGCCGCGCGGCGAGGACGTGCACTGGGCCATGGTCGGGGATAATCAGAAATGCTACCGCTGGCGTGCCAAAGCTGCCACCTACAGCAACTGGCCCGTCCTGCGCAGCATGTTCCGAGAACACGGTCTCGGATGCCGCGCTCATCGTCGGCAGTCTCGATCCTGCTAGTTCCTGCACCGACCGCGTGACCGTGGTGGATGTGAAGAAGCAGACCTCAAGGTCTTGACCAAGAGCGATCTCGAGTTCTACTGCCGCGACAGGGCTCATTCGCCGTTGAAGGACCAAGAGACGGCCATGCTGAAAAGCTGATCAACGCCCTGAAAAACGGGCAATGCGACCACCCAGTACCCGGCGGCGCTGATGGATCGCCGTAGCGGCTTCGCGTAGCCCGAGCACGACGAGAGCAGTGCATCGCCTCGCGCCGCGTGCGTATCGGCGTGCCCGCCAACGCCATTCAGATGACGGTGGACGAGCGCCGGCACCATCGCGTGGAACATCAACTGCGGTCGCTGCATCTTTGCTGCGGCCGTTGCGAAGAGGTCTGCCCTTCGACGCGATCAAAGCTCGGCAACGAGTTCGAGGCTCTCGCGGTCATGGCGGCGGAAGACCTCGAGAGGGCAGCACCCTATGCTCGAGCACTCGCGCGGCGTGCGGCAAGCCGTTCGCGCCGCGCAGCTGGGTCGCCTACGCGGAGGGTCTGCTGAGAGAAAGCATTTCCGGCATCGCTGGAGAGAGAACTGACGCGTCCCTGGCGAAGCTGAGGGTGTGTCCTACGCAAGCGGACCATGGATGCCAAGGCGGCGGGCGGTTTCGCGCATCGAAGAGGGGAGGTAGGACGCATGCCACCCGTACCGAGCAGGTGCCCGAGCGCCCGCAGGCCATTCCTACCCAGGATAGAGCTCGACGAGAGCACAGAGGCTAGGCCGCGCTGCTCAACGACATCAGAGCGCTCGTCTGCATATCTACCGCGTCGACTGCGGCGGATGCAACGCGCGTGCGAGATCAGAGATCTTCGCGACCATCACGCCGGTCTTCGACGCCGAACGCTTCGGGCATCAAGAACACCCCGAGTCCCGTCATGCGGACGATCCTGCATATTCACCGGCGCCGTCACGCGCGCCGTGCGCCTGCCGGGCCATGCGCGCCTACGAAGGGCTCCCGATCCGAAGCTCGTCTGTCCTACGGCGCCTGCGGCGCACCGCGGCATCTTCCACGACAACTACTGCGTGTGGGGCGGCACCGACCAGATCCTTCCGGTCGATGTCTACATCCCCGGGTGTCCGCCGTCGCCGGCCCAGACCATCTACGGCTTCGCGATGACGCTCGGCATGCTGGGCCAGAAACTGCATCATAAGGAGACCATCGAGGCTCCCGGCGAGCTTTGCGCGCCTGGCCTATGCGGACATCCCGTACGCCCTTCGTACGGAAATCGAGCATGAGGCACGTCTTATGCGAGCGGGTATCTGCAGGGTCACGAGCCTCGCCGATGATTTCCTGAAAGCGCTTTCGCTTCGAGACGGCAGCGTGATCGCCTCGATCGACGACCTCATTGCCGGCACCGACGACCCGCGTCGCGCCGAAGTTTACGCCGACCTCAAAGAGCTTCTGCTTAAAAAGGTGATCGGATGAGCCTTGCGCGCAACAACGGGACCGACCTTGCGCCTGAGCATGCTCAGGCGCGGACGGTGCGCGTCCATCGCCTGGTGAGGAAGTTCGTGGACGGTGCGCAGTCGGTGCCCGACCGACGCGAAGGACGTTCTGTACTACGCTTTCGGTCGGGCATCATGCGGCGTCATCGATTGCTTCGAGTGCGTGCTGGCATGCCGGTCGAGTATTCAGAGGCATCTGCGCCGCGCTTCCGGAGGGAGGCGCGCTACAAGCTCGAGGGGGTCATGCGCCATTCCGAGACAGAGCTCGGCAAGGCGCAGGTCGACACTCGTGATCGACGCCGCTCGAGCCGCTTGCATCGGCTGCGGATGAGGAGGTCGCCCGCTCGTCGGGCTCTTCCTCGAGCAGCTTCGCATCGTGCGCGAGAGCCGTCGGTCTATGATGGTCAGGGTAGGTGGTCTCGTGAACGTGAATCGAGGTCCTGATCACCGTCGGAAGCGTCCTGCGCGGCGACGACGCCGCGGTCGATGCTCGCGCAGCTGTGCGAGGAAAGATCCCTATCGAGGGGTGGAGCGTCATCGACGGCGGGCAGACGTCGAGGATCTGACCTCGTCCTGATCCGTCGGGCGCATCCGAAGCGCTCGTGCTCGTGGATGCGGCTGACATGGGGCTCGAGCCGGGTCGGTGCGCGCCATCACGCCCGGAGGAGGTTGCGACGCAAGCCCTCATCACCCGCGATTCCCTTCCCATCACGTTCCTTTTGGGGCAGCTCGAGGAGGTTGCGACGAGATTCTGTTCGTCGGGATCCAGCCGCAGGACACCTCGTTCTTCAACCCGCTGACGTCCGATGAGTCTGCGAAGGCCGTCCGGTTCGTATACGACTGGGTTGCGGCCGGAGCCGACTTCGCGATGCCGCGGGAGCCAGTGAGTCTAGGTAAAGCTGATCCATTCGATTCTGGGGAGTAATCAGCGGAGACAAAGAACTCGATACACTGAGCTCGATGCTCTTCGCCGGTCGCCACGCTTGCGAAAGCCGTAGGAATCGGAGTCGGAAAACGAAGATGCTGCCGGGCCGCATGTTCATCTCGGCCATGCTCGCCGGCGCCTTCATCGCGTTCGGCGGCCTGTACTTCTGCGTCTTCCCAGGCGATCCGCCATGCCCTTCGCCGCGCAGCGCATCGTGGGCGGCATCTGCTTGCTTAGCGCCCTCGTGCTCGTCGTCTGCACCGGCGTCGAGCTGTTCACCGGCAATTCGCCATGGTCTGCGCGCTCGTCGACAAGAAGATCGGCGTCGGACCGCTGCTCAAGAACCGGGTCATCGTCTGGATCGGCAATCTGGTCGGTTCCCTGATCGCGGTGGCGCTCATCTATCTCGCCGCCACGCCTGCGCTCGGCGGCGGCAGATGAGGCCATGGTGGCGAAGTGGCTGCAGGCAAGGTCGCGCGCTCGCTCCGGCGACCATCTTCTTCGGGCATCACGTGTGCAACGTGTTCGTGCGCCTGGCCGTCTGGGTCGCGTTTTTCGCGCGCACGGTCGCTCGACAAGGTGTCTCGGCGTCCTGCTGCCCATTTCGCCTTCGTCTGCCGCAGGATTCGAGCACTGCGTCGCCAGCATGTCCTTCCTGCCCATGGGCCTGCTCTGAACACCACACGGGCATCGGCGATGCCGGCCTCGTCACTCTGAGCGTGCGTCATGACCAACCTCTGCTTCGCCCGCTCGGCAATATCGTCGGCGGCGCGCTCGTAGGCCTCGCCTTCTGGGCGATCAACCGCGCGGTCAAGAGCGGCAAATAAGCGGAGGGCGGCAGCAGGGGGCGCCGTGAGCGACCAACGCGTCACATATCTTGATAACGCAGCGACGACCAGGCCCTACCCGACGTGTGCGCCGTCATGGCCGATGCTATGGAGCGCACGTTCGGCAATCCGTCCTCGATTCACGGCGTCGGTCGGCAGGCCAAAGCGACTCATGGAGGAAAGCCGCGAGACGTTGGCCGAGTTGATCGGCGCCCATCCCGACGAGATGTATTTCACGTCCGGCGGCACGGAATCGAACAACCTCGCCATCACGGGGTCGTGTCTGGCTTTCGAACGCATGGAAGGGGAAAAGGGTCGGTCATCACGTCGGCCTTGAGCACCCATCGGTCACGAAGACGGTGCGCAACCTGCGCCGCGACGGCTGGCGGACTGGAGCATCTTGATGCCGTCACGGGCGATCTCGATCTGGATACGCTCGGACGGCTGCTCTCGGAGCGTGACGACGTCGCCCTGGTCAGCCGTCATGCAGCGTGCAGAGCGAGCTTGGGTATCGGTTCCCTATCAAGAGGTCGCCGCCCTGTGCCGCGAACATGCCGCATGGCGTCGCGGGACCGATCTCGACGCAGCGACCGCCTCGTATCCGCTCGTGCACAGGGATGCGGTTCAGGCGTTCGGCAAGCTGATGTGCAGGGTGGACGATCTCGGGGTCGACCTGATGTCGTTTTGCAGCTGACAGATCGGAGGTCCCAAGGGAATCGGCGCGCTGTACGTGCGGCGGGGCACGACGCTGTTCACCACGGCTGCCGGCGGCGGCCGGGAATCCGGGCTCCGCTCGGGGACGCAGGCCGTCCCTCTGATCGTCGGGTTCGCCGAAGCGGCGCGAATCACCTGCGCGGATCGGGAAGCGTCCTTCAAGCGCGTATCCGCTCTGAAGCGCATGATCCTCGAGGGGCTGGCCGAGCGCTTCGACGGGCTCTGCGTGAATGCACGCGACGACGGCAGCCCCTACATCGTCAGCTTCTCGATTCCCGGCACGAGCAACAGCCAGGTCACTCAGAATGCTTGACGAGCAGGGCATCTGCATCTCCGCGAGCACGGCCTGCTCGACGTCCCGCGCCGACGTGCCCGAAGGCACCTGGCGTGTGAAGCATCCGTTGACGTTGCGGCTCGCGGGGTTTCCCGTGACGCATTGGCGCTGACCTACCGTGTGAGCCTATGCCGGGACACGACCGAGGACGAAGTCCGTACATTTTTGGACGCATTCACGGTTGCGGCGGAGAAGTCGTTGGGGAAGCGCGCCGGTTAGGCGTCTCGACGGCGAAGCGGCGGCTCTCGAAAAGCATGGGGAGCGTTCGTTGGGCGGGCTTCGTCTCACGGGACGGAGCCCGCTTGCCTTTTGCGGTCGCTGGTCGCGTTCGCGCTGCCGGCTGTTCGGACGGACGAGCCTGCTGCGTGCGCTTCGACGGCTGCGGGCGGGAAGGAGGAAGACGCATGAAGGGAGGACGTCCGCATTCGTCGGCGCCGTTGCGGCGACGGTCGCCGCCTCCACCGCCCTTGCGCTTGCGTTTTCCTTCGCCGTCGATGCATCGAGCTGGGTTTTCTCTGAGACGGAGCACGTTGCCGTTCTGCTTCTCTGGTCGGGCTCGAAACCTATCTGTTCTATCGCCTCATGCACGTGCCGTTCGGCATGGCGACGGGCGTGGCCATCGAATCGCTGAGGCGCGAATCCGCGGGAGCGGGAGAGACCGGCGCAGGGGAGGCGAACGCCGATCGCGACGCGTGCGAGATGGCGGTTGACGGGAATGCGGGCGATCGATCGGTCGCCGCAGGAGAACCGGGTGTCAGGCATGGCGTGAGCGAATCGATGTCTGACGACGTGGTGTCCGGCAGAGCGTCGGTCGCGTTCGCTCCGGCAGGGAAGGCGCGCACGCCGGCAGGCGAGGCATCCGCGCCGAATCCCGCAGTGCCGGACGTGCGTTCTTCGGAATCCCGCATCTGGGGCTATCATGCCGCATCCGGGAAGCGATCGGACGCATCCGACGTTGACCGGGGATTCTTCGGAGGCATGCGCAGGTTGAGCGACACGGCGGTTCCCGACGAGCTTCCCGTGACGCTCATGCCTGCCATCTTCCTCGGCACCTGCATGACCATCCTCTGCGGCGGCTCGGTCGGCAAGGAGGCGGGCGCGCTGCAGATGAGCTCCGCGGTGGCGTCCATCATGCGCCGCCTGTTCAGAGTCGATAAGAAGCAGCTGGTCACGCTTGCGTCATGCGGCATGGCCGGTGCGCTCGGCGTCCTTTTGGGCATGCCGCTCGCTTCGGCGCTGCTTTCGATCGAGCTCATGCGCAACCATTCGTGCGGCATCAGAGGGCTCGGCGTCGTCGTCGCATCGGCGTTCGCCGGCGACGGATGCGCGAAGCTCATGGGATTTTCCGGCCTTGGATCGGCCGTCGTTGCAGGATCGCTGCCGGCGCTTGCGCAGACTCCGGCATTCTTGCTGGTCGTGCTCGGCAGCACTGCGGCGGGGGCGTTCTTCTGCTTCATCGTGGTGCGAGGGCGTGCGGCTGTGGCGGCGTTGCCGGTTCCCATGTGGCTTCCCCTCGTGATCGGCGGGACGATCGCGGCCGTGATGGTGCTGTCGCTGCCTGGCATGCGGGTGTTTTCGGGTACGGGCATGGATTACGTGACCGCCGCGTTCGCAGGCGGTGTGACCGATCCGTACTTTTGGGAAAGCTCGCGTTCACGGCGTTCCTGCTCGCATTCGGCTTCAAGGGCGGGGAAATCATGCCGACCATGTGCATCGGCGCGACCTGCGGATGCTTTCCTCGGGGACGTTTTCGGCATCGATCCGGGATTCGGTGCCGTCGTGGGGCTTGTCGCGGGAATGACCGCTGCGAGCGAACTGCCCGATCGCAGCGTGTTTGCTCGGTCTCAGGCATTCGAGTCCCCATCGGTGCGGGGCTGGTTCGCCGTTGCGGCGGCGGTCTCGTTTTCTCTGCACGCTTCCTTTAAGCCTGTAGCGGGAACGTGTTCCCGTATCGCGAGGGCTCGGTACGGCGATGCGAAGCGTACTTGCGTTTGTGCGTCGGGCGAAGTAGGGAGTTGATCGCGGCGTGCTATGGTGCCGCTTTCTCGCCCAGGCCGTCTCTGCGCACGTACGCCATGCGCTCGCCTGCGTACGCCGGGCGGAATTCAGCTGTCGCTCCCCGCGCGTCGGGCTCGATAGGGAATGGATTGCGTGCGCATCATGCTCTCGCCTGCGCCGCCCCACACGCGCGTCAGGGCGCTTCCTTCTGTGCGGCGAGGACGATCCGCATGCGTTTAGTGGCATCTTGCGACGCTAAAAAGTTGTTAGAGCGTCGGAGCTGTTTCTAATCACTTTTTAAGGCGATAAAAAGTGATTAGAGCATCAATGGGTGTTCTAACAACGCGAAATCGTTGTGAAAGAGGCTTATCACGTGATGAGAGTTTGGTTGCCGTCGCGCGATCCGTTGAATGTTTTCATGCGCGACACCGGTGCCGCATGCGTGGACACCGCGCATGCGTTATCGAAAATGCGCACGTGCTATCGAAAAACGTGCATGCGTTGGTCAAAAATCAGTGCTTTACGAAAAATAGCTTGATCCTGCCCAACTGACAGTTTTTCCCTAGGGTTAGGGGTATTCGATCCCGCGACGAAGTCTTTTTGAAGGGGTATTTTGTTGTTCTCGCAACGAAAATGGCTCTCGATCTCGAAAAACGACTTTTCAAAAATCCCACTAAGCTCTGCAAAATCGGCAGTGCGGGCGGATCAGGCTTACGCTATGGCTGTCCGCACGAACCGTGTGGCGCAGGATCGCCCCGAGCGCAGGTCAAGCAGTTCGTCTCCGCAGGCTGGCGTTTCCATATTGTCTGGTCGAAGTCTTGCAAAACGTTCGGTCAGCGGCCGATCCGGTCGTTCAACATCGCGATAGCCATACAGGCGCATGTCATCGGCGGTTCTCAGATGCAGATCCGATCACGATGCCGGCATCGTAGTTGCCGAGGAATCCAGAGTTCGCCGATCCATCTGTAAACGCCGACGTAGTACACGTCGTCGCTCGCACGCGAGCTGCGCGTCCACCAATCGCAGAGCTTCTCGCCGTCGGGGAAACGTGCGTGCGAGCAGCTCGGTCGGCGCCGAGGCGCATGCCGGTCTCGTGATTGAACGCCTGTGCATCATCGGTGTCCACGACGATGCCGCCCTGCGTTGATGCCCGCCTGCGCGAAGAGCCGATACTGGCTGCCTCTCGGCGAGCACATCGTTTGCACCAGGCCTGATCGTCGGTGAACCATGCGATGTCCTGCCCCAGATCTCAGCGGCGGAGGAATCCAGAGCGCATCGTCCGTCACGCCTCAGGGCGATGCGCTTGGGTTCGCGGCATCGGCGTTGCCGAGGTTGTTCGTCGTCTTTTCAACGGGCGTGATGGCCTTTTCCAGGTCGTCGGGAAACGAGGGAAGCACCTCGTTTGCCAGCCATGCGCGCGCCTCGCTCTTCTCCCAGCCGCCTGCATTCGACGGTCCGGCATTCATGCCGTGCGGTCCCACGGCCGTTGTCGCAAGGAAGGTGATGCCGGCTTTTCCCGATCCATCGGATTTGTCATCGTGATAGATGTCGGCGACGCGGACCGCGATCGTCTCCCCGGAATCGAGCGCGACGGATTTCGTGCCCTCAGCGATAGACCCATCTTCATCGACGAAGCCGTACGAGGCTGGCGCGTCACAGGCGTCCTCCTCATCGGACGCAGATTCTATATCGTGAGCCGCCGCCTCGATTTCATCCCAGGTCATGGTCCCCAAGGCTCCGGAATCCATCGACGTCGCACCGCCCTGCGCGCAGCCGGAGACCGCCATGCTTGCGAGGAGGGCAAGGAACACGAGGAGGACGACGGTGCGCCCGAGGGAGTCGCGTTTGGAGCCGCGGCGGCTCGTCGTTGAGGTCAGAGCATGAATCATAGGGAACTTCTACCTGTCAAAGACCGCTGACGCTACGTGATAAGGCCAGGTGCGGTCTTGCCAATACCTTTTGATGGTAGCATCCCACGAAACGTCTCATCCTTCGAGGCGTCGAAGGAGCTCACATGGAACTTGCAGGACAGATAAAGCGCCTAAGGTCCGAGAACGATTTGTCTCAAGACGATTTGGCGTCGAGGATATACGTCTCGCGCCAGACCATTTCCAATTGGGAGAACGACAAGACCTACCCAGACGTGCAGAGCCTGCTGCTGTTGTCGGCGACCTTCGACGTATCGGTGGATGAGCTTGATCAAAGGAGACGTGACGGCCATGGAAGAAATCATTGGAATAAGGATCTTGCGAAAGCTCACGATCCTGTCATGGGCGGGACGTGGCGTTCCTCATCGCTTCCGTGGTCCTGCTTGCAGGAGGAACCATGTTTTGGGAATGGGGCATGATCCCATCCCCATCATCTGGCTTCTATCCTTTGGAATCGGATGCTCGTTCTTTTGGCGGATCGATCGGATCAAAAGAGACCAGGATCTCGTGACCTATCGAGAAATCGTCTCCTTCATCAAAGGCGACCCCGTTGACCGCGACAATCCCACAAGCGTGCGTGCTCGCAAGAACCGCCTGCGCAATACCGCGCTTCGAGTCTTGGTCTGCGCGATGCTGGGAGGCGTCGTCGGATATCTGTTCGCACAGGCGGTCATGTCGTAAAAATGACGCGTCAGTGCAGTTGACGCTTGAAAATAGCATTACATCACGGGTATTGAGAAGTCAGGATGCTCTGACAAGCAATATCGGACAGGTCGCTTTCGAGTCGCTCAATGAGTATGAGCTTGCTGCCATGCAGTACGTGTATGCAAAGGGTCGAATCACTGTCGGAGAACTGTCGGGGCTTCTCGGGAGAAGCGTGAAGGTATCTAGGCCCACGCTTAAAGGTCTCCGCGTTTCACCGTCGTTCCTCCGTGAATCTGACGATATGCGCGCCGTCCCGCTCCCTGCCAAGATGACGCTCCGTCAACGTTTAGTGACGCACGCTAGATTTTCTCAATTGGGCATTGCGTGTTACGGCGCGGCTGCTAGTATAGGGAACCGTTAGCAGTCGGGCATGCCAGTGCTAGCACTCATTCAACTCGGGTATCAAGTCATGGAGAAAGGACAATCGATCGCGAATTTGAAGCCTCTGGGCGATCGCGTCATCGTGAAGCGCGACGAAGCCGAATCCAACCTCCGCGGGGCCTGCTCATCGCATCCACCTCCAAAGAGAAGCCGCAGACCGGCATCGTCGTCGCCGTGGGCGAGGGCAAGCTGGACAAGGACGGCAAGCTCGTGCCCGTTCCCGTCAAGGCAGGCGATCGCGTCCTGTACGGCAAGTACGGCGGAAACCGACATCACGCTTGATGGCGAAGAGGTCCCTGATCCTGCGCGCCGACGACATCCTGGCCGTCTACACCGCCTAATCGTGCGTCCTGCCGGTCGCGTCACTCGTGGCACGCGCCATGCAGCCGCCAGGTCTGAAGGGGATAAGGCAGATCCTCTTTTCCTCGAGCCTGGCGCAACGGTTCATCTTTTAAGGCAGCCCGAAGGCTGCGAAAAGGAAAGAATTCAATGGCTAAAGAAATCAAGTTCGACTCCGAGGCTCGCGGCTCTCTTGCAGACGGCGTCTCCAAGCTTGCAGAAGCCGTCAAGGTCACCCTCGGGCCCAAGGGCCGCTATGTCGCTCTTCCCGCAGCTACGGCGCTCCACCGTCACCAACGACGGCGTGACCGTCGCCAGAGAGATCGAGCTCCCCGATCCGGTCGAGAACATGGGCGCCCAGCTCGTGATGGAAGCCGCCACCAAGACTAACGACGGCGCGGGCGACGGCACCACCACCGCCACGCTGCTCACCGACGTCATCGTCGAGGAAGGCCTGCGCAACGTCATCGCCGGCGCCAACCCGCTGGCCGTCCGCTCGCGGCATCGACAAGGCCACCGAGGCTCTGGTCGCCGAACTGAAGGAAACCGCGATCCCCGTTTCCTCCAAGGATCAGATCGCCAACGTCGGCACCATCTCCTCCGGCGACGCCGTTATCGGCGAGAAGATCGCCGAGGCCATGGAAATCGTCGGCAACGACGGCGTCATCAGCGTCGAAGAGTCCCAGACCTTCGGCTTCGAGATCGAAACCGTGGAAGGCATGCAGTTCGACCGCGGCTACATCTCCCCGTACATGGCCACCGACATGGAGCGCATGGTCGCCGAGCTCAAGGATCCCTACATCCTGCTCACCGACCAGAAGATCTCCAATATTCAGGACATGGTCCCGCTGCTCGAGCAGATCATGAAGAGCGGTCGCACGCTGCTCCTCATCGCTGAAGACGTCGACGGCGAAGCTCTGGCCACCATTCTGCTGAACAAGCTGCGCGGCACCTTCAACTGCGCTGCCATCAAGGCCCCGGGCTTCGGCGACCGCCGCAAGCGCATGCTCGAAGACATCGCCGTCGTGACCGGCGGCCAGGTCATCGCTTCTGACTTCGGCATGTCCCTTGCCGATGCCACCGTCGACATGCTGGGCACCGCCAAGACCGTCAAGATCACCAAGGACAACACCACGATCATCGACGGCGCAGGCTCCGGGCGACGCCATCAACGAGCGCATCGAGCAGATTCGCGTCGAGATGGACAACGCCACGAGCGACTTCGATCGCGAGAAGCTCCAGGAACGCCTGGCCAAGCTCGCCGGCGGCGTTGCCGTGCTGCGCGTCGGCGCAGCTACCGAAAGCGAGCTCAAGGAGAAGAAGAGCCGCATCGACGATGCCCTGCAGGCGACCCGCGCGGCTGTCGAGGAAGGCGTCATCCCCGGTGGCGGCGTTGCCCTGCTCAACGCCCTCGGCGCCCTTGAGAAGGTCGAATGCGCGGATAAGGACGAAGAGGTCGGCGTCGCGATCATCGCGAAGGCTGTCGAGGCTCCGCTGCGCACCATCGCCCAGAACGCCGGCTACGAAGGAAGCGTCGTGGTCGAAAAAGGTCAAGGGCATGGCTGCTGGCGAAGGCTTGAACTGCGCTAACGGCGTGTATCGGCAACATGATCGAGATGGGCGTGTCCGATCCGGTCAAGGTCACCCGCACCGCCCTGCAGGCAGCTCGCTTCCGTCGCGGGCCTCATCCTCATCACCGAGGCCACGGTCAACGAGATCCCGAAGGAGGGTCCGGACCTGTCCGTCTCGCCGGCGCTGCCGGCGCAGGTGCAGGCATGGGCTACTGGCCTCGCGCATCTCGCACGTATAGGGGCATTGAATCGAAGGGCCGCGCCGGTGCGCGGTCCTTCACGCTAGTCGCTCCTCGGATTTCTTTCGAGGAGCGACGTTCTTTCGAGGCTGCTTTCATATACAGATTATTGGATCGAGGTGTTCTGTCGAGGTTGAAAGCAAGGCCCGAGACGGATTATCCGCCTCGGGCCTTGCGTGCGCATCGGGTGCAATCGTATCGAGTGCGATCGATTCCTATTTCCTGAACAGGCGAGAGAAGAATCCGAGGATGCCTCGCGCTTGCGCCCTCATGCACCTCGGAGCCGGTGGGCACGGAAACGATCTCCACGTGCGTCGCCGCGACGGGTTCGCCGGGCACGGGTTCCGAGAGGCCCCGGTCAGGATCTGCAGGGTGTGCGTGGGCGGGATCTTCCGGTTGAACGGGAGCTTCTTGAACAGATGCTGCGGAATGAATAGGAGCATCCGTCGGATCGCTGGCCGCTGCCGCCTCGGCCGCCGCTCCGGACCCAGCCTTCGCCGAGCAAGCGGGAATACCCGGATGATCAGGAGCTGCCGTAGCCCCCGCATCCTCATCGGCTGCACGCGCATCTTCATGCGCGACAGGCGCCACGGCATCGAGCTCGTCTCTCGTCACCATGTCGTCCATCGCCTCTTCGGCCATGGCTTCGATCTGGGTGGACAGCTTCTGGCGCTGGGCGAAGTCGTAGGCCTGCCGACGGCAGCGTATGCTCGGCGGCCACGTATGCATCTCTGATCAGGCGATCCTGGGCATCGAACGGGCGCTTCGGCATGCCGTCCTCGGTAGTTCCCAGAAGTGCCCCAGGCGCGTGAGGTTCCATCGGGCAGAAGCTCGCGCAGCTTCGCCGTGTCGGACAGCATCGTCTGGAAGTACGCGACGACGCTTTTCCGAACCTGCAGATCTTCCACCGGCCACATGATTTCGACGCGTTTGTCCAGGTTGCGGGTCATGAGGTCCGCGCTTGAGAGGAACACCTTGTGCCCTTCTCCCTCGCCGAACACGTAGATGCGCGAATGTTCGAGCAGGCGTCCGACCACGCTGACCACGCGTACGTTCTCGGTTTCGCTCGGAATGCCGGGCACGAGGCATGAGATGCCGCGCACGAGCATCGTCACCTCGACGCCCGCACGGCTGGCCTCGGCGATCTTCTCGATGATGTCGCGGTCGGTCACGGAGTTCGTCTTCAGATACGCGCACGCGGGCCTGCCGGCGCGCGCAAGGCGATCTGCTCGTCCAGCAGGTCGCAAAGGCGCTGCTTGATCATGATCGGCGCCACGCTGAGCTTCTGGTAGTCCTTCGACACCGATCTCGAGCTGCATGCTGCGGAAGAACAGCGCGTCGCGGCCGAACACGGGTCGGCGGTGATGAGCGAAAGTCGGTGTAGAGCTCGCGGTCTTCTCGTTGTAGTTGCCGGTGCCGAGCTGCGTGATGAATTGCAGCCCTCGGGCGTGCGGCGCGTGATGGAGCAGATCTTGCTGCACCTTGAAGTCGTGGAAGCCGTAGATGATCGTGCATCCAGCCTGCTCAGCGATGCGACCATTCGATGTTGTTGTTTTCGTCGAAGCGTGCGCGCAGCTCGAACAGCGCTGTCACGTCCTCGCCGTTCTCCGCGGCTGTGATGAGCGCATCGGCCAGGCGCGATTGGCTGGCCAGGCGGTACAGCGTGATCTTGATCGAGATGACGTCCGGGTCGACGGAGGCTTCCTGCAGCAGGTGCACGAAGGCGTCCATCGTCTCGTACGGATACGACAACAGGATGTCCTTCGCTGCACCTGGTTGATGATGGAGCGGTTGCGCACCACCGATGCGGGCCACTGCGGCGATGCCGGCTCGTCCACCAGGTCTTCGCGCACGTCGGCCGGTACCAGAGACGGCAGCGCGAACGCATAGCCCATGTCGAGCGGCATTCCGATGCTGTAGATCTGGTTGCGCTTGAGTTTCAGGCGCTTGGCCAGCACGCGCTGCGTCATGTCGGAGAGCGGGTATTCGCTTTCCAGCCGCACAGGGCCAGGGCGGGCGCGCTTCTTGATGATGCGCTTCATGCGTGCGGAAGTCCTCGTCGTTCTCGTCGGCTTCTCGTACGCGTCCAGGTCGGCGTTGCGCGTGACCTGGATCACATTGGCGTGCTTGACGGGGTACATGCCGAACAGGCCCTCCACCACCAGCTCGAGCGCATGTTCGAGCAGGATGAACGTGAACGCGCCGTCGCTGCTCTTGATGGGGATGATGCGCTGGGTGTTCTTCGGCATGGGGATGATGCCCATGATGACGTTCTCGGCCGCTTTCGCCCGCGCCGCCTTGCGTTCGGCCTTGCTGGCTTTCTTCGTCTTCTCGAACTCGGCCTCGTCGTCGAGGCGCACGGCTCTGTAGAGCGCGCCGTTCTCCAGATGGGGGAAGGATGCGTCGCGTTTATGATCTGCGGCGATATGAGCGGCAGCACGTTGGCGTCCAGATACGTCTTCACCTGCTCGGCCTGTTCGGGCCGACAGTTCGTCGGGATAGAGCTGGCGGATGCCGGCGTTCGCCAGGCGCGCACGCACGGCAGGAAGTCCTGGATGCCTGCGGCGTCAGGGTCGCGCACGCGGGCATAGACGGCGTCGAGCTGCTCGTTCGGCGTCATGCCCGTCTTGCTGTCGTAGACGTCGGTCTTGGCAAGCGCCAGGTCGAGCAGGCTGCCGACGCGCACCATGAAGAACTCTTCGAGGTTCGACCGCCAGATGGCGAGGAATTTCAGCCGTTCGAGCAGCGGCACGCTCGGATCGACGGACTGGTCGAGCACGCGCTGGTTGAACGCGAGCCAGGAAAGCTCTCGGTTCTGCATATAGGTCGTCGGGACAGGGCGCTGCGGCCCTTTTTCGCCTTTGCGCTTCGGACGGGCTTCAGGGGTCGGTTTCGATCTGGTTCTCGTCCATTTCCGTAGGAGTTGATCCGGTCATGGGTGATCTCCTTCCGTGAGGTGCGGAAAGCTCTGACGCTCTGGTTACGGGTATTATAGTAACCGTACCGGGGCGCTTCGGCCCCGGGGAGGGCAGCAACCCGCGCAGCCCCGCGGCGAAGGGAGCGTATCCGTGCTCGAACAGGTGGATCTCGATCATAAGACGGCCAAGGAAGACTACAAGGCCGAACACGACGCCCTGATGGCCCGCCTCATCGTCCTTCAGGTGAAGGCGATGCAGGCCGGTATCGGCACCGTCGTGATGTTCGATGGCTGGAAGGGCGCGGGCAAGGGAGCCGTATCAGCGATCTGGCGTACAACCTGGATGCGCGCTACATGAACGTGCATACGCTGTCGGATTTCGACGTGCATGCCCATAGGGAATTCTGCGAGAAGCATCCCGGCGTCACCGGATTCCCCATCCGTTCATGCAGGAGTTCTGGGGCGCGCTGGGCGAGCGCGGCCGCATGACGATCTACGAGCAGGGCTGGCATGCTGCGGCGCGCCGGCTCATGGCCAGCGGCGACGACCCGCAGACCCGTGCGCGCGAAACCGTCGAATCGATCGGCGACTTCGAACGCATCCTCGCCGACAACGGCTACGTCGTGGTCAAGTTCTTCGTGCATATCTCCAGAAGAGCAGGAACGCCGCCCTGCGCAAGCTGGCCGACAACCCCGACACTTCCTGGCGTCTCGCGGCGGCGGGATTCCCGGCAAGGACGAGTACGCCGCGCGCTACGAGGAATTCGACAAGACGCTTTCGCTCACCGACGCGGGACCATGCGCACTGGGTGCTTGTCAACGGCGAGGACAAGCGCACGGCGAACCTGACCATCGCCCGCACGCTCGTGACCGAGCTCGAGCGCGCCCTGTCGCGCAAGGAGGACCCCGCCGCTGCGGCCGCGGCGAGGAAGGCGGCCGAGAACAGCGCAGGCGCCCTGGCCCAGGCGACCGACCCGCGCACGCGCAGCGCCGAGGAATCCGCGCTCGTGCTGGAGGCGGCGTGCGCCCAGGCGGCCGAGCAGGCGACCTTCGCGCCTCGTCACTCGCGTTTCAAGATGGTCGACCGTCCGGTGCGCCTGGCCGATGTCGACAACACCCTCTCCCTCGCGCGCGCGGACTACTCAAAGGCGCTCAAGGAGGAGCAGAAGCGCCTAGGCGAGCTCGAGCTCAAGATGTATCGGGCCCGCGTGCCGCTCATGATCGTCTACGAAGGCGACGATGCGGCCGGCAAGGGCGGCAACATCAAGCGCGTGGCCCAGGCCATCGACGCGCGCGGCTACACGGTGTTTCCTTCCGCCGCGCCGACGAAACCCGAGCTCATGCATCCTTTCCTATGGCGTTACTGGACACGCCTTCCCAAGGCCGGGCACGTCGGTATCTACGATCGCAGCTGGTACGGCCGCATCCTGGTGGAGCGCGTCGAAGGGTTCGCGTCGCCCGAAGAGGTGTTCCACGCCTACGACGAGATCAACGAATTCGAGCGCGAGCTGGTGGAATGGGGTGCCATCCTGCTGAAGTTCTGGGTGGCCGTCGACCCCGACGAGCAGCTGCGACGCTTCGAGGAACGCGAGGCCAACCCTGCCAAGCAATGGAAGATCACGCCCGAGGACTGGCGCACCGCGACAAGCACCCGCAGTACGCCGCCGCGGTCGACGATATGTTCCGCCTCACGTCGACGCCGGCGGCGCCGTGGCGCATCCTCGAATCGACCGATAAGCTCCATGCGCGTGAAGGCGCTGCGCACCATCAACAAGGCGCTCGAGGACCGTCTGGGGTAGGTCGGGTCATTTGAGGATCGGGTCCTCGGCCCCCCAATATTTCAGGGCGGTAACGCCATGCTTCCGTTTGCATAATCATCGAGCATTGCAGTACTATATGAAGGAAACATGTGAAAATGATGTACGAAAGCAGGGAAGGGGTCGCCATGACGTTATTCGGCTCGACGGTTCCGATGACGCTCATCTGGGTCATCGCAACCATCGTCGTCGTGCTCGTCATCGCGTTCATCGTGAAGGGCTTCATCGACGAGATGAAGCACTAGGCCTGATATGTCAGACGCGCTTGCAGGAGCGTTTTGGACGGAGATGCCGCTTCGGGCGCATCCCCGTCCTTTTTTCGTTATCATGACGCTATGAAAGAGATCAAGAGAACCCATTCGCATCAGGAAGGCCGCACGCACGGACGGAGGAGCAGGGGATACGAGCCTGCGAAGTTCGGCATGCCTTCCGCGCGCCCGCAATCGGCGCGCGCGTACGCCGCCGCATCCCCCGAGGCATCCCAGTATGCCCGGGCGCGCTACGGCCAGCAGGCCGCCGTGAACCGCCGCAACCGCCGGGGCGACCACTTCCTTTCGTTCGTCATCGTGGTCGCAGCCGCGGTGTTCGTCGCGTCGATCGTCGCGCTCGGCGTCATCTGGTACGGCTATCACAGCAGCACGAAGATGTCTGACGACGTCGCCAGCCACGCCGTCATCAGCGAGGAAACGTCCGACCTGGCGAATATCACGATCGACTGGGATTACCTCAAGTCGGTCAACAAGGATGTCGTGGCCTGGGTCTATGCCCGGCACCGAAATCAACCACCCGATCGTCAGCGTGCCGACGACGATGAATACCTCTGGAAGAACTTCGATGGGGGCGAAGGCGCCATCGTCAAGAAAGGCTCCATATTCCTCTCCGGCGTCAACTCTCGCGACATGTCCGACGACCTGAGCTTCTTCATGGTCACAATATGCATGACGGCACGATGTTCTCGCTGCTCGAGAAGATGGTGAACGACATGAAGCTCTTCGATGGGTCGCGCACGTTCTACGTGCTCACCCCCACCAAGAACTACCGCTGCTCGACCTTCGCCCTCGACCGCGTGGACGAGACCAAGGTGAGCTCATCCAGCCGACGTTCTCCTCGGCCGATGAATTCCAGGCCTATCTGAACGACCGCGTTTCGGAATCCCTCGTGTCCCTGCCTGGCGATGTGGACCTTTCCGGCATCTCCAAGTCGTTCGCGCTGGTGTCGTGCGCGGTGCATAACGACGGCACGCGCGTGATCCTCTACGGCGGCGTCGTGGATGCGGCGGCGCCCGCGAACGCGCAGGAACCGTCCGATGCAGGGGGTACCGAATCGGTCGACAACGTGGCGGAAGACGTGGAGGCGGACGTCGCGGTGCAGTGACGGAGCGGAGCGCGGCTCCGGCCCGGGCGGCCGGGGCCGTTCGGTTTCCCGGCCCGATGTCGCTCTCGTCGGCCGGTGCAAAAAAGGGGAAGATGCCATGGCAACATCGATTTTTCCAGGCGAAGCGCCTGACCGCCCGCAGGAGGAGTGCGCGGTCTTCGGCGTGTATTCCCAGACCGACGACGTGGCGCGTCTGACCTGCTTCGGTCTGCAGGCTCTGCAGCACCGCGGCCAGGAATCCGCGGGTATCGCCGTGGGCGACGGCGACACGGTCACGGTCACCAAGGATCTCGGCCTGGTCACGCAGGTTTTCGACGAAGGCGTGCTCTCTGCGCTCAAGGGCAACCTCGCAGTCGGCCATTGCCGGTATTCCACCAGCAACAATGCGAATCCGTGGGCCTCTTCCCAGCCGCACATCTCCGCGATCGACGACGAGCTCGTCGCGCTCGCGCACAACGGCACCCTCGTCGACACGCGCGCCCTCAAGGCGTTCCTCGTCTCTGAGGGCGTCCAGTTCCGTTCATCCACCGACAGCGAGATCGCCTGCCAGGCCATCGGGTATTTCACGCGGCAGACGCATCATCTGCGCGAGGGGATCAAGGCGACGATGGAAGCCATCCGCGGCGCCTCACGCCATGGTGCTCGCATCGCCCCATGCGCTCTACGCGTTCCGCGACCCGAACGGCATCCGACCGCTTTGCCTGGGCGAGCTGCCTGACGGGCGCGGCTGGGTCGTCTCGTCCGAGACCTGCGGCCTCGATATCGTCGGCGCACGGTTCGTGCGCGACGTCGAGCCCGGCGAGATCCTGCGCATCGGCGAAGACGGCCTGTCCTCGTCGCATGGGCTTCCCGCCGGCGAGCATCGCGGCTGCATCTTCGAATACGTCTACTTTCGCCCGGCCCGACTCCACGATCGACGGCCAGAGCGTCTACGAATCGCGCCGCTCCATGGGCCGCGAGCTCGCACGGGAATCGGCCGTGGATGCGGACCTGGTCATGGGCGTGCCCGACTCGGGCGTTCCCGCGGCCCTGGGCTATGCCGAGGAAAGCGGCGTCCCGTTCGCGGACGGCATCGTCAAGAACCGCTACGTCGGACGCACGTTCATCCAGCCCACCCAGGAAATGCGGCAGATGGGCATCCGCATTAAGCTCAATCCGCTGCCGTCGGTCATTGCCGGCAAGCGCCTGGTCGTCGTCGACGACAGCATCGTGCGCGGCAACACGTCCAAGCAGCTTGTCAGCATGCTGCGCGCCGCCGGCGCCACCGAGGTGCATCTGCGCATCTCGGCGCCCGAGGTCACGTGGCCGTGCTTTCACGGCATCGACACGCCGTCGCAGGACGAGCTGATGGCAGCCACGATGTCCAAACGAGCAGATGCGTGAATTCATCGGCTGCGATTCGCTCGCGTTCATTTCGGTCGAGGGCCTGCGCGCGTCGGTCCGATCCGAGCACCGCACGTTCTGCGAAGCATGCTTCACCGGCCGCTACGTGGTCGAATTGCCGGACTATCTGAAAAAGGCCCTCGTTTCTCGCGAAGGAGCAGTGATCGCGCATGTCGCAAGTCACATACGCCGACGCCGGCGTCGATATCGTGGAGGCGCGGCTGCGGTCGACGCCATCAAGGACGCCGTGCATTCCACCTATCGGCCCGAGGTCATCGGCGATATCGGCGGATTCGGAGGCATGTTCTCCGCCGCCGCGTTCAAGGGCATGGAAGATCCCGTCCTCGTGTCCGGCACCGACGGCGTGGGAACGAAGCTCAGAGGTGGCGCAGCTTCTGGGCACGCATGGCACGGTCGGCATCGACCTGGTCGCCATGTGCGTGAACGATATCCCAGCCTGCGGCGCCGAACCCCTGTTCTTTCTCGACTATATCGCTTCGGGCAAGATCGAGCGCGCGCATATCGCCCAGATCGTGGGCGGGATCGCCGACGGTTGCCGCCAGGCGGGCTGCGCTCCTCATCGGCGGCGAGATGGCCGAACACCCCGGCGTCATGGATCCGGACGACTACGACCTCTCTGGCTTCACGGTAGGCGTCGTCGACCGTCCGCGCATGATCGGCCCTGAACGCGTGAAGGCGGGCGACGTCATCATCGGCCTTGCATCGAGCGGCTTTTCATTCCAACGGATATTCCCTGGTCCGCAAGGTGCTCGTCGAGGGCGCGGCGCAGACGGTTTTGAATGTCGCGCGCGAAGACCTGGGCGGCTGCACGCTCGGCGAAGCCCTGATGGCGCCGACGCGCATCTACGTGAAGCCCGTCCTGTCGCTTCTGCGCGGTCTGCCGGGCGCCGTTCACGCGCTTGCGCATATCACCGGCGGCGGCATGACCGAGAACCTCGATCGCGCCCTTCCGTCCGATCTCGACGCCCTGGTCGATCGCGATGCGTGGGCCGTACCCGCCGTCACGGCGCTCGCGGTGGCCGAGGCGGGCCTTACGCGTGCCGAGGCGTTCAAGACGTTCAACATGGGCATCGGCATGGCGCTCATCGTCGCGTCCGACCGGGTGGAAGCCGTCGAGGCCGCGCTTGCCGAAGCCGGCGAGGCCCCCGTTCGCATCGGGATCCGTCGTTTCCGGCGCCGGCGTCGTACGTTATCTGGACGAGGAGTAGGCCATGGTTCGCTTCGGGGCTCTGATCTCAGGGGCGGCACCAACCTCCAGGCCGTCATCGACGCGATCGCGGCCGGTACGCTCGACGCCCAGGTTCCTATCGTCGTTTCGAGCCGGCCTGACGCCTACGGCATCGAACGCGCCCGCGCCGCCGGCATCGAAACGCTGGTGCTCGCGCGAGGCGTACGCCGATCCGCATGCAGCCGACGCGCGCATCGTGGAGGCGCTGCAGCGTGCCGGCTGCGACTACGTGGTCATGGCCGGCTGCATGCGCAAGGTGACCGATGCCATCCTGGATGCGTTTCCCGACCGCGTGGTCAACCTGCATCCGGCGCTGCTCCCTGCTTTCGCGGGCGCGCACGCCATCCAGGATGCCTTCGACGCCGGCGTGAAGGTGACGGGCGTCACCGTGCATTTCGCCAACGCCGAATACGACAAGGGCCCGATCATCGCGCAGCGTGCGGTCGTCGTCGCGGAAGGCGACACGGTCGATGCGCTCGAGGCGAAGATCCATGCCGTGGAACACGAGCTCTATCCCGAAACGCTTGCGCTCATCGCCAGCGGCCGCGTGAGCGTGGGGAGGATAGGAAGGTGCACGTTGCGTAGGGTCCGCTCTGCTTGAGATCATCGATGACGTGGGGCATGGCGTCACGCCCGATCTGCTCCCCGAGGATTTTCCCTGCCTGGACGCGTGCGTCTCGGACAATCCGCATATCACGCCCGATGTCGCGACGCGCATCGCGGAAGGCCTCGGACGCGTGGACATCCCGACGTTCGAACGTGCCGTGCGCGCGATCGACGAAGGCGAGCTCGCCTGGATCGGGTTCAAGGTCGTCCTCGACGCCGAGGCCGCCCAAGCGAACGTGGATAACCAGGTCACCAAGAAATACGGCGAGGTGGGGAGCGCCGATGGGTCCGATCTGGCCTTCTTCGTAAGCGATGCGAAGGAGATCGTCGCGTCGCGCCCGTATTCGGCCCGCGACGCCTTCCAGATGAAGGACGTCACGCGGGCCCTTTCCATGCATAACGATCAATTCGATGGATTGACCTGGGTCTCCGTTCTCTCTTCGATCCGGTTCGCGTCTGGCTGCTCGGCGCGAGCGACGCGGCCTCGGAGGTCGCGCGTCTGGCGCATCACGTCGGTTTCGCGGTCGAAGTCGTCGATGACGATCCGGCCTACGTGAACGAGGAGCGCTTCCCGTCCGCGAAACGCCATCTCATCGGCGATTTCTCCGAGCTGGGCGATTTGAAGGGCTCGTCGGCCGATTACGCCTGCGTGCTCACGCGCGGCCATATGCACGACCACGAGTCCTGCGTCTGGGCATCGGCCCAGGGCATGCGCTACGTCGGCATGATGGGGTGCAAAGGCAAGAACGAACGCATCCACGACCTCTGCATCGCATCGGGCATGACCGAGGGGCAATGGGCGGCCGTCAAGCGTCCGATCGGGTTGAAATTCGGAGCGAAATCGCCTGCCGAGCTGGCTATCGCCATCGTGGCCGAGCTCGTGGACGTACGATATAGGCAGCGGTACGACGCGCAGGCGCGTGCGCAGCATGAACAGAGTCTGGGAAGGTGACGGCATGAACGATCCTTTGCGTGAAGCGGGTTCTCATCTCGGTGACGGACAAGACCGGCGTCGTGGACTTCGCCCGCGCGCTGCATGACGAGTTCGGGGCTGAAATCGTATCGACGGGCGGCACCGCGCGCGTCCTCGAGGAGGGCGGCGTGCCCGTGCGTCCGATCGACGACGTGACGGGCTTTCCCGAGATGATGGACGGCCGTGAAAAACCCCGCATCCGAAGGTGCACGGCGGCCTTCTGGCCAAGCGCTCCAATCCCGCGCACATGGCCCAGGCCGCGGAGCATGGCATCGGCATGATCGACATGGTCGTCGTGAACCTGTATGCGTTCGAGAAGACCGTCGCTTCCGGTGCCGATGCCGCTGCCTGCATCGAGAACATCGATATCGGCGGTCCGAGCATGCTGCGCTCCGCCGCGAAGAACTTCGAGAGCGTCGCCGTGGTCATCGACCCCGAAAGCTACGGCGCCATCCTCGACGAGATGCGCGCACGGCGGCGCCACCACGCGCGAGACGCGCGCCCGTCTCGCGCTGCACGTGTTCCAGACGACGAACGCCTACGACGGCGCCATCGCCGGCTGGCTTGCGGGCCAGGTCGAAGGCGCCGGGGAATTTCCCGAGCGCCTGTCTATCGACCTGGTCAAGCAGCAGGACCTGCGCTACGGCGAGAATCCCCATCAGTCCGCGGCCTTTCACCGCCGCGTGACGGCGACGCCGCACGCGCTGGTCAATGCGCGGCAGCTCAACGGCAAGCCGCTCAGCTACAACAATATCCTCGACACGGACGCCTGCTGGACCATCGTGCGCGAATTCGACGATCCGCCGTCGTGATCCTCAAGCATCAGAACCCCTGCGGATCGGCCGACGGCGCCACTATCGCCGAAGCCTTCGAGCGTGCGTTCGCGTGCGATACCAAGAGCGCGTACGGCGGCATCGTCGCGGCCAACAAGACGGTCTCGCTCGCCATGGTCGAAGCCGTCAACGCCCATAAGCTCTTCGTCGAGGTGCTGATCGCGCCCGATTACGAACCTGCGGCGCTCGAGCTGCTCCAGCAGAAGAAGAACCTGCGCGTGCTTGCGACCGGCGGCGTGGATGCGCTTGGGCGGGAGATGGAATTCCGCACCGTCGACGGCGGCGTGCTTGTTCAAGACGTCGACGTCGTGTCCGAAGCCGCCGATTCCTTCGCCGTGCCGACGAAACGCATGCCGACCGCCAGCGAGATGGACGACCCTGCTGTTCGCGTGGAAGGTCGTCAAGGGTGTGAAATCGAACGCCATCCTGGTCGCGAAGGACCATGCGGGCATCGGCATGGGGGCCGGGGCAGCCCAACCGCGTCGATTCCGCGAAGCTCGCGTGCGAACGCGCGCATGAGGCATGCGCACGCATCGGGGTTGCGCCCGAAGGCCTGGTCGCCGCGTCGGATGCCTTCTTCCCGTTCCGCGACAACATCGACATGCTTGCCGGCTACGGCGTGACGGCCATCATCCAGCCCGGCGGTTCCATCAGGGATGATGAATGCATCCAAGCGTGCGACGAGCTCGGCATCGCGATGGTCTTCACCGGTCGCCGCCATTTCCGCCACTAGGCGCGACCGATCCCGCCGTCGATCGGCGAGGTCGGGCAAGGCGGTTTGTTTCGGATGCGGGGCGATGCCGAAGCTCTCGGCAGACGCGCATGCGGCATGCGTGCTTGTGGCGTTCGGCGGTTGATAGTATGCTTGCGGATCGCCATGTCCAAGCGGCATGCGCCCGTCGCTCCCTTGCGAGCGGCGCGTCGATCATTGGAGGGAAAGAAATGAACGAGATCAAGGGAATGTCGCGCCGCAACTTCCTCGCGGGCGCCGCCATGGCGGGCATCGCCGCGGCGGGCGCGGGCCTCGGCGGCTGCGCGCCCAAGACGGCCGAGGAAGGCGAGGAGCTCCTTCGCCTGCCAAATCGTCCGATAAGAAGCATACGTGGGAGCAGGCTCCCGATCCGATCACCGACATCGTCAGGACGTCGACACCGAGGTGCTCGTCATCGGCGGCGGCTATTCGGGCACCTGCTGCGCCCTGTCCGCCGGAGAGAACGGCGCCAAGGTCATTCTCGTCGAGAAGGATGCGGTCCTGAACGGCCACGGCGTCGGCGGCACGGGTGCGGTCGGTTCGCGCGCGCTCGACGAGCTCGGCATCTCCTTCGATCTTCCCGTCGAAATGGAGCGCTGGGTGTCCACCTGCGGCAACCGCTGCCGTGAATCCCTCGTGGCCAAGTGGTTCCGCGAATCCGAGCGTTGCATGAACTGGCTGCTCGACCTGGCCGAGAAGAACGGCGCCACCTGCATGGTCACCGTAGGATCCCGCTCTATCGTCCATCCCGAGATCGACTGCTACCACATGGTGTCCGGCGGCCCCCTGTTCGAGCAGCATACCGTCGCCGACTTCGTCGAGTATATGTTCGAAGCCGAGGCGAAGGCCACGGGCAACGTGGAATTCGTCTACGAGTCGCCTGCGGTCCAGCTCGTGCAGGATGCCTCCGGCAAGGTCACGGGAGCCGTCTGCAAGGCCAAGGACGGATACGTCCAGTACAACGCCACGAAGGGCGTCGTGCTCGCGACGGGCGACGTTTCGCATAACGACGAGTATCTCGACGAGTTCGCTCCCCATCGCCAAGAAGGTCATGGCGCGCCTGTGCGCCGACAAGGGCAATGTCGGCGACGGCCATAACATGGCTGCCTGGGTGGGAGGCTCCTTCCAGGCGGCGCCCTGGCCGACGATGATGCATCCCCAGGCCGCCGCGTTCTATCACGGCCCCTTCCTGTTCGTGAATCCCGACGGCAAGCGCTTCATGAACGAAGCCACCTGGGTCCAGGGCAAATGCGTGGGCATCATGGTCAACGGCGGCCACGACCATGCGTGGTCGATCTTCGACGCCAACTTCGAGGACGACAACACCGCCTCGCTGGAATACGGCGGCGGCATGTTCTGGGATTCCTTCCGTCCGGTCGGATCCACCTATGCGGATGCCTCTGCCGCCAATGCGGCGACGGTCGAGAAGGGCGTGACCGACACCCCCGACAACTACAAGAAGGCCGACACCATCGAAGAGCTCCTCAAGCAGCTCGACGTCGATCAGGCCGAGGCGAAGAAGACCATCGACCGTTACAACGAGATCTGCGAGGCGGGCGCCGATACCGACTTCTTCAAGGAATCGCACTTCCTCTTCCCGATCAAGCAGGGCCCCTTCTATGCATGCAAGGTCGCGCCGGGCTTGCTGGGCGTGTGCGGCGGCATCCATATCTCCGACAACTTCGAGGTCCTTACCTCTGACAACAAGCCGATCCAGGGACTCTATGCGATCGGCAACTGCGCGGGCGACATCTACGCCTACGACTACCCGATCAACGTCCAAGGCAACAGCCATGGCCGCTGCCTCGTGGAAGGCAAGTGCCTCGGCGAGCAGCTCGCCGGCGTGTACGACAAGGTGAAGGCCTAGAGGACTCGCGCGAATCCGGCGGGATCCGCGCGAGTCTTGGGGCGAAAGGCGCACTGCGCGCCGTGCAGACGAGAACAAAGGGGACGGCTTCCCCGGAAAGGGCCGTTCCCCGCGCGATGCATGAGGTGATGCCGATGAAGGCCGGCGCCAGCACCCATACCGGCGATGCGGCGGACGAGGAATCCGTCGATGCGCTTTTCGACCGCATGAAAAAGCTCGTCGATCTGCTTCCCTCGATGGAGGAGAAGGGCCGACGGCTCCTTGCCGATGCGGCGGCACGTCGCGCATGCGAGGCGATGCGGTACCGCGAGGGGCAGGAACGCGAGCTCGCCTGCATGTACGGGGGCTGTTCGAGGAGCATTCGAAGGCGCTGAGGCCGCGATCGCCGCGGGCGACGCGGAGAGCCGAGGAGCGCGAACGCTACGCCACGTTACGCTTCGGGAATCAGATCGGCATCAAGAACGGCGCCGTCGCATCGGCGCGGCAGGTCGAGGAGGATCGTCTTGCGGAAGGCGGCTTCGACGGCATCGAGGCGGCCGGATCCCGCATCCTTCCCGACGAGGAACGCGACGCGCTCGTGCGCGAGACCGATGCCTTCCAAGAAGACTACCGCACGACGCTCGAGGCCCTGCCGGGTCGCGCTCGACGAGGAGGAATCGGGCGAACCGAATAACGGGCGCGCGGGCCTACGGATCTGATTAGGAAGCGGCTTCGAGCCGCTCCTTTCTTCCTGCGAACGGCCGGCGTTCGGACGAGGCGCGAAGACGCTCGTTCCGTCTGCGGGGCCTATTTCCGTCCCGTATGTATGGCGACGATGCCTCCGGCGTAGTTTTCTCCAGCGCACGTCTTTGAACCCGGCGTCGCGCATCATCTGGGCATACGTTGCCTGATCGGGAAACGCCCTGATGGATTGCGCAAGATAGACGAAGTCCGCTCGCTCGTGCGTGAACAGCTGCCCCCAGAAGGGGATCATCACCTTCAGGTATACATGGTAGAGCGCGCGCCAGACGGGGTTCGGCGGCGTCGAGAATTCGAGGCAGGCGAACGTCGCGCCGGGTTTGAGAATGCGGTTGACCTCGCGCAGCGCGCGCATGCGGTCGGGCATGTTGCGGATGCCGTAGGCCATCGTGGCCGCATCGAAGCTCTCGTCGGAATAGGGGATGCCCTGCGCGTCCACGACTTCGAAATCCATGGGCACGCCCATGCTTTCGCCCGCCTCGAAGCGTTCTTGGGCGACTTCGAGCATCTCGGCGGTGTAGTCGGTAAGCTGGATATGGGCCGGAGGATTGCGGCGCGCGGCCGCGAACGATATATCGCCTGTGCCGCCTGCCAGATCGATCATGCGGGAAGCGGGCGTCAGGCCGGCCGCGTCGACGGTACGGCGCATCCATGACCGGTACAGTCCGAAGCTCGAAAAACGCGTTGAAGCGTCGGTACTGCCGCGCGATGGCTCGAAGATGCGCCGCACGCGTTCTTGGGAAAGCTCGGCGGGCGCTTCGGCGCCGGTCGCCGTGTCGATGCTGTGCGATTCTTCGGTCATGCGCATGCCTGTTCATCGGGATTGTTTCGAGGGCGAAAAAAGATGCTCGGATGGGAGCCATTGGCCCAGCCGCAAAGTATAGCCCATGTCCTGATGCGCTATCATATCCACATGTTACTCTGCGCCCAACACATCATCCCGGTCACGGCGGAGCCCATCGAAGATGGCGCCGTTCTCGTCGTGGACGGCCGCATTGTCGAAATCGGCAGTGCCCAGCGGCTGAAAAAGCCGCCATCCATCCGAAGAGGTGCGCGACTTCGGCCAGGCGGTCATCATGCCCGGCCTCGTCGACCTCCACACCCATCTCGAATACACGGCGCTGCGCGGAATCGTGCACGACGTCCCGTATGCCGAGTGGCTCGCCATCGAGCATAAGAAGGCCGACCAGATGACGCGCGACGAGCGCTACGATTCCGCATACCTCGGCTGCCTCGAGATGATCGCCGGAGGCGTCACCATGCTCGCCGAGTTCACGAGCTCCGGCGCGTCATGCGAAGCGCTGCACGATCTGGGTCTGCGCGCGCACGTCTATCGCAGCGTCGGCGCCACCGACAAGAACGCGGTGGACATCGCTTTGGACGAAGCCCTTGCCGACGTGAATCGTTGGAGGGGCGGCGTCGATGCCGACCGCATCGCCGTCGGCATCGCCCCCAAGGCGCTCCATGCCCTGCCACCCGACGCTCTTCCGCAAGGTGAACGAGCTCGCCGCTCGGGAGAACCTGCCCATCGCCATGCATATCGCCGGCAGCTACGAGGAATACAAGTACATCAAGTACGGCTCCACGCCGCTTTCCGTGCGCGGCATCACGCGCGGCGAAGACACGCTGACCGATCGCCCGACCTGGCTTCCGACAGGCGTGACGCCGGTGAACTATGCACTGAACTGGGATGCCTTCTCCAGCCCGACCAACGTCTTGGCCGTCCACTGCGTGCATGTGGACGAAGACGACGTCAAGAAGCTCAAGCAGTACGACGTGGCGGTCGCCGTCAGCACGCGCTGCAACGCCCAGCTGGGCATGGGCCTTGCGCCGCTGCAGGACTTCCTGAGCTCTGGCCTGCGCGTCGGGCTCGGCACCGATTCGCCCGCAGCCACCGACACGGCCGATATGTTCATCGAGATGCGCCTGGGCATGCTCATCCATCGCGCGGTCGATCGCGAAAGCTTCCTGAGCGCCCAGACGATGCTCGAGCTCGCCACCATCGGCGGTGCGCGCGCGCTCCGCATGGAAGACGAGATCGGCAGTCTTGATGAGGGAAAGCGCGCCGACCTGATCGTCGTGGACCTTTCCGCGTCCCGTCAGACGCCGCTCGTCGACCCGGTCACGGCAGTGGTCACCGGCGCGTCGGCGTCCGACGTCATCTATACGATGGTCGGCGGCATGCCGCTGTTCGACCTGAGGAAACGGTGGGCAGGCGGCGCCAACGTCATCGACGCGGCGCGTCGATGCGCGAAGATTCGTACGAGGCTGAAGGGTTAATCGTGTCAAACCAGAAACTCACGGCAAAGCAGCGTGCGGCCAAGGTGGAAGCCGCCCAGCGGCGCGCCGAGGCGGCGCAGGCCAAGAAGGAAGCCGCCGAACGTACCAGGAAGATCTTCACGATCGTCGTGCGTGATCCTCGTGCTTGCGCTCGGCATTCCCACGATCGCCATCGCGGCGATGGGCGGTGGGAAACTGTAGCGTTTCGCACTGCCGCTTTCGCGCTTTAGCGAAGTGGAGTACAATAGCGCATCGACATCCATTCGACGCATGCGAAGGACGAAGATGAGCGATTTGCGCACCCCCGAGGTTGAATCCCTGCTCAAGGTCCTTGTCACGCTTGATGATCCGGACCAGGTCTACGCGCTTCTGGAAGATTTGCTGACCATCAGGAAATCAAGGAAACCTCCCAGCGCCTTTCCGTCGCGCGCCTGCTCGCGGACGGGCGCCCTTACACCACCATCGCTCAGGAGACGGGGGCATCGGCCACGACCATCGCCCGCGTGTCCAAGGCGCTGAACTACGGGACAGGGCGGATACGCGCGCGCTCGACATCCTCGTATCGGAGGACGGCGCACGCATGGAGCCCCCTGCTTCGTAGGCCGCGCTTCGCAGGCACGGATTCTTCGAGTATGATGCGATTCCCTGCATGCGTGGCATCCAGCGTCTGCGTCGCGTCGACGCATTCGGATGCGCGCTGCGTTCGGCATATCCAAAGGGGGATTCATGCGGGAGCTGCATCGGCCGTCACCGGCGGTTTCGTTCGTCGGACGGCATAATTCAGGCAAGACGACGCTGCTCGAGAAGGTCATCGCCGAACTCGTCTCGCGCGGGCTGAACATCGGCACGATCAAGCATCATGGGCACCCCTGATTTCGACATCGACATCCCCGGCAAGGATTCGTTTCGGCACCGTGCCGCCGGATCCGTGGACTCCGTCATCGTGTCCTCAGGTAAGATCGCACGCGTGACCAGCCTCGATCGCGATCTCGAATGCTCCGAGATCGTCAGGTGCATGCCCGATCACGATCTGATCATCGTGGAGGGCTACCGCAAGAGCGGCCTGGACGTCATCGAGCTGTTCCGCGCCGCGAGCGATCGGGACGTCGCGGCGGCCCGCGAGTTCTGCATCGATGCAACGATCGGCGGCGTCGCGCCCCAAGCCGTCGTCACCGACATGCCTGACGTCTCGGCGGTCTCGGCGGCGCACGGCATTCCGTCGTTCGGGTTCGAAGATATCGACGCCATCGCGACGTACCTCGAGAACGTGTATGCCCGTCCGAAGCTCACCGTGGTGGTGCAGGCGGGCGGCGAATCGCGCCGCATGGGGCAGAGCAAGGCGCTCGTGGGCTTTTTGGGCGAACCCATGATCACACGCATCCTCCATCGCATCGCGCCTGCTGCGGACGAGATCGTCGTGACGACGAACGAACCCGACCGGCTCGCGTTCCTGCATGATATCGATTTCGGACGGCCGCTCCGCCTCGCGAGCGATGTCTATAAGGAACGCGGTGCGCTGCGCGGATTCTGCACGGCTATCGCTGCGGCGCGAACGCCGCTCGTCGCCTTGGTGGCGTGCGACATGGTCTACGCATCGCCGTCGCTCATCATCGCCGAGGCGGCGACGCTTCACGCCGAACGCAAGGATGCGGTGGTTCCCGTGACGCGTTTCGGGCTCGAGCCGTTCCATGCCGTCTATCGAAAGGATGCATGCCTCGATGCGACGCGCGAGCTCGTCGAGCATGGAAGCGTGCGCATGGTGGATGTGTTCGACCGTCTCGACGCGCGGTTCTACAGCCGCGAGGAAACGCGTGCGGCCGCGCCGGACGGCGGCTGCTTCATCAATGTGAACACGCCGGACGAGCTCGCGCATATCGAATCGTCCATCTTGGGCGATGGCGATAGGGGGCTAGAGCCGGAGGCCAAGGCTCGGTATGGAGATCGGAATCCGCAAGGCCGGAAGCCGAGATCCGGCCTTGCGACCGGAGCTAGTCCCGAACGGTTTCCTCCAGGACCTTCCGCGCGAAATCGCGGGTCTGCTCGAGCAGGCCGTCATAGGCCGCGAGGAGGTTCTCGCCTTCGCGTGTGAGCGTCGAACCATGGGCTCCGGCACGGAAAAGCAGGTCGAAGCCGAGGTTCGTTTCAGCTGATTTCATGATGCGCCACGCCTTGCTGTATGCCATGCCCATCGATTTGGCGGCTTTATTGAGCGAGCCGGATTCCCTGACGCCGCGACAGAGGGCGGCGACGCCCTGGCCGAATGCCAGCGGCTCGGCTTCGGTGCCGATGCTGAGCCTGATGACCGGCTTGAGATTCGAAAGTTCGTTCATGGAAAGGCCCTCCTTTGCGACCGTGCGCATCAGGTCGTCGCGCGGACGCTGAACCGGTATTCTCCAATAACGGATAAGTATAGAGCATGCGGCGTCGGTCGTGTCGGACGCGAGCGTGGCCGCATAGCCGTCCGGGAAGCCGGATGCGGGCGCGTCCGCATGGCCGCCTGTGAAGCCGGAAGAATATTCTTGATTGATAATATGCATGCATGAGAATATTATTACCGTCACGCGGCCGATGCGGCCGTGCCATGCAGGAAGGGAAGCAAAGGGGTATGTCATGAAGAAATGGAAGGCGTTGCTCGCAGGAGCGTTCGCAGGCGCGCTCATCGCATCGTTCGCGCTTGTCGGGTGCTCATCGTCGAACGATGGCGATCAGATGTCCTCGTCAGACGAGGGTTCGACGGCGGATATGGCTGCGAAGGCCGATCCCGTCGAGCTGCATGTCTTCGCAGCCAATTCGCTGCAGAAGGCCCTGCCGGAAGTTCAGGAGCTTTTACACCAAGGCGCATCCTGAGGTTTCCTTCGCGGATACTCAGTTCGAAGCCTCGGGCACGCTCGTGAGCAAGCTCGCCGGCACCGACGGCCAGACGCAGGCCCATGCCGATATCTTCATCGCGGCATCGACGAGCTCCATGGACAAGGCGGACAAGAACGGCTCCATCGACGCGTCCACACGCCTGAACATGTTCAATAACGACCTGGTCCTCGCCGCCGCCACGAACAGCGATCTCAAGGTCTCCGACTTTGGCCGATCTCGGAACCGACGCCGTCGATTCCTTCGCCATCGGCGAGCCCAATGCGGTTCCGGCCGGCAAGTACGCGCTGCAGTCCCTCGTCTCCGCCGGTTTGGCGACGTCTTCCCAGGCGGATGACGGCACGGTGTCCTACGAGTGGGACGCATCGGTCGCCGACAAAGGTGAACGCCGGTGCGCAGAAGGTCGGCGACGTGGCCGAATACGTGAGCTCGGGCAACGTGCAGGTCGGTTTCGTGTACTCCTCCGATATCTACCGCTATGACGGGATCAAGGCCATCTACACCGTCCCGGCCGATATGCACAAGGCCATCGTCTATCCGGGAGCCGTGACGTCAGACTCTGCCAACGCGCAGGTCGCGCAGGATTTCCTGAACTTCTGCATGACCGATCCGGACGCTCAGGCCGTCTTCCAGAAGTACGGCTTCGAGCTGGCGGCCGCGTAGGCTGCCCTGCGGCCGGCGCATGCCGATTCGATCGAGCCCTGCCTCCTTCGCGGAGCGGGGCTCTTTTCATGCGCAGGAGCATATCGTGCACGGCCTGGCTTCCGGAACATGGGCCGGATCATTCTTTTCGAGCAGGGAAGGCCTCATGTCCGTTAAGATGAGGATCGATTATTCTCAAGGGGGGACTATGATGCGCATGCGAAGAGGGATCGAAGCCGGCCCGAAGCGATGCCCGGCGGTCTCGCCATGCCGCGATGCCGTATGCGGCGCAAGGCGGCTGCACGTCCTCACGTCCCTTTTCGTTTCTATCTTGATCGTGTTTGCGTCGGTCCTTGCGGCAGGCCTTCTCTGCGCGCCGACGCATGCCTATGCGGACGAGGACGCGACCGCGGCGCCGGCGCTGGACGCCGCCGCGCCGCGCGATGCGTCGGGCGCCCCTCTGAGTCCGTCGGCGGCCAACCTCGAACAGGGACAGCCAGGGTCACGGTTTCCGCCGAGGCCGATGCGGCGGTGATGAGCGTCGCACGCGAAGGCATAGCGTCGTTCTCGCGGCAGAACAAGGGGACGAACCGCGATATCGATGGGCGTTACCTCGGGTATCGCTATGCGATGGCCGGTTCCGACGCGTTCTCCGTCATCGCGACCGATACGTCCGCGATCGTCTACATTCCCGCAAACGTCGCATCCGATCTAGGCATCGACGTGAACGATCCGGTATTCCAGGAAGAATTCCTCGTCACGCTGCGTGCGCTCGACGACGCGGCATCGAAAGGCGGCCCCACGCTCGCCGGCGCTGACCGACGCTTCTACTTCACGTCGAGCGAGTCCGTGTCCGCAGGCGACTACACGTATCGCTTCGCCGTGGAAGGCGAGGAGGGGCGCTTCTACGCGACGTGCACCCTCGAGGGGTCCCAGGATGGCAGCGCCGGTGCCGTGTATGCGGAATCGGGGTTCCTGACCGATGCGAACGACGTGGCCGTGATCCAGAAGGCCGAAGGCTTCGCTGCGCTCAAGCAATTCCTTGCCGATCTGGACTGGTCGCCGCTCTGGGTTTCCCTCAAGACGACCGGCGTGGCCGTCATCGTGATCTTCTTCCTGGGCCTGCTCGCCGCATGGGCGACGCTGCGCGTATCCGACCGTTTCAAGGGCATCTTCGACACGGTGTTCACGATTCCCATGGTGCTTCCGCCGACAGTCTGCGGCTTTCTGCTCATGCTCTTCTTCGGCACGTCGACCGCAGTAGGCCGTTGGTTCATCGCGCACGGCATCGATCTGGTCTTCACTTGGCCGGCCGCCGTCATCGCGTGCATCGTCGTCGGCTTCCCCCTGATGTATCGCACCGCGCGCGGCGCGTTCGAGAACCTGGACGGCGACATGCTGGATGCGGCCCGAACGCTCGGATGGGGCGAGGGGAAGATCTTCCTGCGCCTTATGCTTCCTTTGGCCTGGCCTCCATTGCGGCAGGAACCGTGCTCGCATTCGCGCGCGCGATGGGCGAGTTCGGCGCGACGCTCTTCTTCGCCGGCAACTACGTCGGCATCACGCAGACCATCCCGATCGCGATCTACTATGACTGGATGGCGGGCAGAAACGACGTCGCGATTTTCTGGGTCATCGTCGTGATCCTGATATCGTTCCTGGTCATCCTCTTCATCAATGTCTATTCGTCGCATACGCAGACGTACCGTCGGAAAGGGGCGGGACGTGAGTCTTAGGATCGATATCCGCAAGAAGCTCGCTTCGTTCGACCTCGAGGTCGCTTTCGAGGTCGAGTCGGAGACGCTCGGATTCCTCGGCGCGAGCGGCTGCGGCAAGTCCATGACGCTGCGCTGCATCGCCGGCGTCGAGGAGCCTGACGAGGGCATCATCGAAGTGAACGGCACGACCTACTTCGATTCCGCGGCAGGGATCGACCTGTCGCCGCAGAAGCGCAAGACGGCGCTGCTCTTCCAGAGCTTCCAGCTGTTCCCGCACTTGACGGTGGTCGACAACATCGCGGCGGGCATCGGCCGCGACGTGGGCGAAGCCGACCGCGCCGCCGCAGTTGCGCGGCAGATCAGGCGGTTTTTCGCTCGAGGGGCTCGAGAGCGCTTTTCCTTACCGCCTGTCGGGCGGCCAGCAGCAGCGTGTGGCCCTCGCGCGCATGATCGCGGCGCAGCCGGGCATCCTGATGCTCGACGAGCCGTTCTCCGCGCTCGACGCGCATCTGAAAAGCGAGCTCGAGCAGGATCTTCTTGCTCTCTTCGAATCTTTCGAGGGAAGCATCCTGTACGTGAGCCACGATATCGACGAGGCGTTCCGCTTCTGCGACCGCATCGCGGTGGTAGAGGAAGGGCATATCCGCGAAATCGCTCCGAAGCGCGATATCGTGAGCGACCCGCAGACCCTTGCGACCATTCGCCTTTCGGGATGCAAGAACACGACCGAGGCGCGAAAGGCGAGGCGATCACGAGGTGTTCCTCCCCTCGTTCGGCGTAACGGTTCACTGCGCGCAGGACATACCTGATGACGTGCGATTTTTCGGCGTCCGCGCATTCCGCATCCGACGCGCGCGGCACGAGGGGCGCAATGTCTTCCGCGTACGCGTGGACCGTGCGAGCGATTCGCGCTTCGAACGTACGGTCATGGTCTCGTTCCTGGACGGCGCGCCGATCTCATCAGGTGCGGCGGACGAGAGCGAGCGGTTCTCCCAGACCCATCTCCAGTGGAAGGTGGACAAATTGGCGACATGCGAGGCCGATGTGCCTTGCAAGGGCGACGAGCTGCTGATAGAAATACCTGAAGAGTTCGTATACGTCGTCACGCGGTAATGGCGGCGGGTTGAGGGCGCACATGATCGACTCTCATGGCAGGGTCATCGATTACCTGCGGATATCGCTGACGGATCGATGCAATTTCCGGTGCATCTACTGCATGCCCGAAGAGGCGTGTGCTCGCTGGGGCATGACGCCATCTTGAGGCTCGAGGAAATCGAGCGCATCGTAAGCGTCGCGGCCGGCATGGGCATATCCCATGTCCGTTTGACAGGCGGCGAGCCTTTGGTTCGCAAGGGCGTCGTCGACCTGATCGCGGCCATGAAGAAGACCGAAGGCATCGAAAGCATCGCGCTCACGACGAACGGCGCGTTGCTGCCGCTCGCGGCGGATGATCTCGCGCGCGCGGGCCTTTCCCGCGTGAACATCTCGCTCGATACGCTCGACCCGGTGCAATTCCGCGCGATCACGAGGCGCGGCAACGTGGAAGACGTGCTCGAGGGGAATCGACGCGGCCCTTGCGGCAGGGGGCTCGATCCGGTGAAGATCAATTCGGTCGTCGTGCGCAGCCTGGATCAGGATCTGTACGGCTTCGCACGGATGTCCTTCGACCGCCCGCTGCACATGCGCTTTCATCGAATACATGCCGGTGGGGGAAAGCGCCGGGTCGGACGGCACGGGCTGGGGCCGGGACGACGTGGTTCCGAGCGAGGAGGTCATCGGGCTCATCAACGCCCGCGCGCGCGAGGAAGGCGTGGAAGAGCTGGTTGCGGCCTGCGCCCATGCGCCTACGGGCTGGGGCCCGGCGCGTTACTATGAGTTTCCGGGCGCGCTCGGCACCGTGGGCGTCATCTCGCCGCTGTCGAAGCATTTCTGCAGCACGTGCAACCGCCTGCGCATGACGGCCGACGGCAAGATCCGTCCCTGCCTGTTCAGCGACGTGGAGTTCGATATGCGCGCGGCCGTGCGCGAAGGGACCGACGACGACATCCGGCGCGTGTTCCTGAATGCGCTGGGCATGAAGCCCGACGATCACCACGACCGCGTCGGCACCGAACGCACGATGTCGCAGATCGGCGGATAGCGATATGCGATGCGACGCATCCCTCGGGCCGGTCGGCGATGGGGCATGCGCGTGCTCAAACAGTCCTGAGCTCGCGCGAACGTGCCGCCGGCACGTTCGGCTCGTGCGGAACTGCGCGCGTTGCATGCGCCATCGCCGACCGGCGCACGCGGTATGATAGGAAGCCCGCATTGCCTCTGAAGACATTCGATACGAGGCTTTCGAACGCAGCAGCTGAAGGATAGGAGTCATGATGGCCGATCAGAAGCTTACGCACATCGACGAGAAGGGCGATGTGCGCATGGTCGACGTATCGGAGAAGGACGACACGAAGCGCGTCGCGGTTGCCGAGGGTTCATCGCCATGCACGCGGAAACGTTGGAGATGATCACGAGCGGCTCGGCGGCGAAGGGCGATGTGCTCGCATGCGCGCGCGTCGCGGGCGTGATGGCTGCGAAGAAGACGAGCGAGCTCATCCCGATGTGCCATCCGCTCATGATCACGAAAGCCAAGGTCGAATGCCTTCCGGTGGGTCCGGGCGAGCGCGAGGACGGACGCGTCGGCATCCATGTGACGACGATCTGCGGCGTCACGGGCAAGACCGGCATCGAGATGGAAGCGCTCACCGCGGCGAGCGTCGCATGCCTGACGGTCTACGACATGTGCAAGGCCGTCGACCGCGGCATGGAGATCATGGATGTCCGTCTGCTCAAGAAGGACGGCGGCAAGACGGGTCTGTGGCTGAGGGGCTAAGCTAGGGGTTTTGTTGCGCACATGTCGGCGATGCGGCAGGGACATATGCGTGCTCGAACGATCTTGAGCTTGCGCGGACGTGCTGGCGGCACGTCCGGCCCATGCAGAACCGCGCGCATTGCAGGCGCTGTCGCATCGGCGGCTTTTCAGCGCCGAGGGCATGCTGCCTTCGCGCGGTCTTAGCTGTCGGCTTTCGCTATCCCCATATTTTCTTAAATCACTTGACAATCCCCATTGATATTGTCTGAAAACGTTATCAGACTATGGCTTAAGATCGTTAATCCCTAACTCTACTATCAAAATATATAAGAGATGTAGGGATTAATATGAGGCGAAAGACGTTAAAGGGGGATAGTCATGAGTCTCACACGTCGTGGTTTCCTGGGGACGGCAGGTGCCGCCACGGCCATCGCTGCAGGGGGCAGGAGGCGCTGCATCGTACGCCACCTGGCTCAAGTCAACCGACGCAGCCTACGCCGGTTCGGCGCAGGAAAAGAACCGCATACACGTTCCACCAGTGGCACTGCGGTGGAAACTGCTCGCTCAAATGCACGGTGCGCGATGGCCGCTTGGTGCAGGTCGAGCCAAACGACTGGCCGGGCGAGAAGCGCTTCAACACGGTATGCCTGAAGGGCATTTCCGAAGTCCAGCATATCTATGGAGATACCCGCATCCAGACGCCGCTCAAGCGCATCGGCGAGCGTGGCTCGGGAGAATTCGTTTCCATCAGCTGGGACGAGGCTTTTGAAGAGTGCGCCACGCAGATCAAGGCCGTGCAGGAGAAGTACGGCAATCAGGCGCTTCTGTTCGATACCTGCCTCGAGCCGCGCACAGGCTTCACCTTCATCGCCGATTTTTTGAAAGGCCAGATCCAAGATGAGGATATCGAGGGCGTCGACGTCGGCATCGGCAATGGTTTCGATCCGGCGCTGGGCCGCTACGATAACCAAGAGATGCTTTCCACCAACAGCGTCGGCGACTGGGATAAATCAAAGACCATTATTCATCTGGGCACCAACATCATCGAGACCAACCTGGTCTACAACCGGTGGTTCATGGATGCCAAGGAAGCCGGCGCGAAGATGTGGTGCGTCGATCCCAATCACACCTCGACGGCCACCAAGTGCGATGAATGGATGCCCATCCAGCCCGGCACGGACTCGGCGCTGCTTCTCGGCATGATCACGCTCGTGCTCGACAACAAATGGTACAACGAAGATTACTGCCTCAAATACACGAGCTTCCCGTTTTTGATCGACAAGAAAACGGGAATGCTCGAGCGCGATCGGCAGAGCAAGGGCGCTCCTGAGGAAGGGTCGGGCCTCACGAACAAGTTCAAGGTCTGGGATGGCGGCGTCAAAGACCACGATGCATCCGCAACTCCGCAACTGGAGTTCGAAAACGAGCAGTACATCACCGTATTTTCGCAGCTTAAGAAGAACGCCCGGAACTATCCGCTCGAGTGGGCGGCCGAGAAGACCCATCTCGATGCCGACCGCATAACGCAGATGACCGACGAGTTCGCCAACAATCAGCCGGCCGTGCTCTCCATGGGCTGGGGCGGCGGCGATAAAGTGGTACAACGCCGATGTGCTTGGCCACTGCGCCGCGGTTCTCTCGGCGCTGTGCGGAATCTTCGGTACCCACCGCGGCTCCGGCGCCGGCGGCTTCAGCCAGTGGATACGTACGTATGGCTGCGAATACGGCACGTGGGAGACCCCCGAGGATTGGGGGTATTTCCGAGGGCGTCGAAGGGAATTACGAGCGTCGCGACGACGAAGCCGGCGTGCATGCCTGCGTCGCATTGGGGGATGCCTTCCTCATGCATTACGCCAATACCAAGAAGACCGAGGAGTGGCTCAAATCCCTCGATTTCGTCATGGTCGTCGATATCTATCACAACATGTCCGTCGACTGGGCCGACATCGTCTTGCCCGCCTGTTCGAAGTTCGAGCTCAACGAGGAGATCGGCTCTGTCAGGAATGCTCGCGACTACGTCGAGCTCCAGCAGAAGGTCATCGACCCGCTCTTCGAATCCAAAGCCCGACTATGAGATCGAGCTCGGCCTGGCTAAAGCGTTAGGGTTGCGATCAGTACCTGCCTAAGACCCGTCGCGAGCTCGTCGAGGCCATGCTCGATTCCGACGACGAGGCGCTTGCGGGCATCACGGTCGACGCGCTCATCGCCAACAATGGGCTGATGAGGCTCAATGTGCCCAAAGAGTTCTCGTTCGACAGGATCGAGGACGGCCTTCCTTCCCAGACCGGTCGCGTCGAGGTCTTCTACGACTGGATGGTCGATGACGGGCAGACGCTTCCTCTCTACGAGAATCCGAACGAAGCCTACGAAGGCAATCCTCTTATGGAGACGTATCCGCTGCAGCTCTCCCAGACCCGCTCCAAGTTCTTCGTCCATGAGCAGTTCGTCGATGCCGCGTGGATTCAGCAGTTCTACATGACCACGCTCGAGATGAACGAAGAAGACGCGAAGGCGCGCGGGCTTGCCAACGACGATATCGTGCGCGGCTTCAACGATCGCGGTGAATTCAAGTGCAAGGTTCGCATCAACAATGCGATCCGTCCCGGCACGGTGCGCACCATGGAAGGCCAGTGGCCCAAGTTCATGGCATCTGGCTCCGGCCCCGTGCAAAACGTCACCAACGATAGCCGCAATGAACGTTCGATCTGGCTCAACGCGGCGCCCGTCACACCGTTCAACGACACGCTGATCCAGGTGGAGAAGGCATAGAAGGAGGCAGCATCATGACCAAACTGGGAATGGCGATAAACCTGTCCCGCTGCGTTGGCTGCCAAACCTGCGCCAACGCGTGCAAGATGTCCAACAACGTGCCGATGGGCATGCTGTGGAACCGCGTTTTGACCGAGGGATCCGACGTGCTCGACGGCGTCCAGGGAACGTATCCCAACGTGACGCGCAAGTGGGTGCCGCTTGCGTGCCAGCACTGCGAGAACCCCGCATGTCAGAAAGTATGTCCTACGGGCGCTACCTACAAGGACGAGAAGGGTCGCGTGGAGATCGACTACGACAAGTGCATCGGCTGCCGCTTCTGCATGGCGGCCTGCCCGTATAACGCACGGGTCTTCAATTGGTCCGAGCCGATCACGATCCCGATTTTCAAACGGGCTACAGCAAGGTCCCGGTACGCCTCAAGGGCGTCATGGAGAAATGCTCGCTGTGCAAGGAGCGCTGCGACGACGGCGAAGAGCCGATGTGCGTCGTGTGCTGTCCCGCCAGCGCGCGCGTTTACGGCGATCTGGACGATCCCGATTCCGAGATTTCCAAAATCGTCGCGAAGCAGGACGTGACCGTCCTGCTCGAAGGCAAGGGTACGCGTCCGCAGGTAAAGTACTGGGAATAGGGAGGAGCGGAGATGAGATCGTTCAAGGAAACGAGCAAGGGCGTCAAGGCCATCCTCTGCGCCCTCGTCGTTCTGATGGCCATCGGCTTCGGTTGCTGGATTGCCCAGCAGGTATACGGCCTCGGAATCACGGGCATGAGCAACGGTACCTCGTGGGGACTTTACATCTGCCTGTTCCTGCTGTTCGTCGGCCTTTCCGCCGGCGGCCTGATCGTTGCCGCCGCGGGCAGCGTCTTTCATGTCGAGGATTACGAGAAGGTTGCGTTGCCGGCTGTCGTGACTTCGATTTCCTGCATCCTTGCAGCAGGTGCGCTTGTTCTGGTCGATCTTGGCGGGGCATGCCGCATATGGCGCATGTTCACGGGCCGAACTTCATGTCGCCGCTGGTGTGGGACATGAGCGTGATTTCGCTCTATATCGCGATGAACGTCATCGAGCTGGCATTCCTGGTTTCGAAGAAGCCTGATGCCCGTCGCAAGCAATGGATCGCAAGCTGCGTCGCGCTGCCTGTCGCCTTCCTCGTGCATTCGGTGACCGCCTGGATTCTTGGTCTGCAGATCGGCCGCGATTGGTACAGTTCCATCATGGCTCCGCTCTTCGTCGTGTCGGCCATGGACTCCGGTCTGGCGCTGCTTCTCCTCGGTCTGTTCGCCCTCAAGAAGAACGGCATCTTCAAGACCCCTCGACGCATCGTTTCCAAGCTTGCCGTGCTTCTGGCGACGACCATCGCCCTCGATGCGTATTTCGTTGGGTGCGAGCTGCTCTCGTCCGCATTCCCGCAAGAGGAGCATGTCCTATGACCCTTCATGAAATGCTTGCGGGCGCAACCGCTCCGGCGTTTTGGATCGAGGTCGTCTGCCTGCTCGTCGCGTTCGTCATGCTTGCATCCAGAAAAGCGTCGCGCGAACATGAGGATCGTCGGCTGTGCGTCGGCGCTCGTCGTACTCAGCGTTCTCTGCAAGCGCATCTGGCTGCTCTTCACGAGCTTCATCCATCCCAACATCGCCTACGGGCCGGGCATTTCCAGCGGCTCCCTGAGCGCGCGCCAATCTGCGGGAGACGCCATCTGGGCTACGGCCAGCACCTATATGCCGACCATTCCCGAGATTTTCGTTGCATTGGCCGTTGTGTCGTTCGGTGGATTCCTCTTCATCGTTCTGACGCATGTTCTGGTTCCGAAGTGGCGCGAGGCGCATCCTGCCGCAGCCGCATCGCTTGATGGGGAAGTCGCGGCCGAAGCGTAGCCGCGTGCAAGGCGGGAGGGGAGCCGATGATGCGCGTTCAGCGGCTCCCTGCCTATATGGTTCGGCAGAAAGGTGACCGCTCATGCCTATTGAAGTGCCCGACGTGCTCGGTCCCGCATCTTGGCATGCCTACGGCATGGTGTACGGGTTTGCGGGAAACGAGCTGCTTACACCTATGAATCGCTCTCATAATCTTCAAGGGCTCGATCCTGGTTTCTGGGCGACGATGCCTCGACCGGAAACTGCCGACGGCATCGATGGGCTTGCACGCCTGGAGGCATATGCCGCAAGGCCGCACTGCATGCGGGCGATGCCGATGCAAGCGTTCCGGGCGAGCTTGCTGCCTCGGTCGAATACGTCCGCCTATTCATCGGGCCGCCTAGCCCGGCGGCTAACCCTTGGGAAACGGGCAACGATCCCTTGAACGGCGGTAAGGTCGGGTATGGCCGCGCCACCGTCGCCATGCAGCGGCTGCTTGCCGAGGAAGGCCTCGAGCTTTCAGGACGGAGCAACCAGTACGAAGACCATATGGGCGTTGAGCTGCTGTATCTTGCGGCGCTGTGCGAGAAAGCGGCATCGCGTCTTGCAGGGGCTGATCAACCGGGGTCCGAAGCGGCAAAAGAGGTGGCAGGCAAAGTCGTCTGGTTCATACAGGCGCACCCGCAGGCTTGGATCGGCAATCTTCGCAAGAACGTCGATGCGGAGCGTCCCGATGGGTATTATTCAGCGCTGCTCGAGTATGTCGACGGCGCCCTTCAGGACCATAGCGCGTCGATCGCCGCCTAATACCATGCATGCGCGAGCTTGCTGATCCCCGAGGGGATCAGCTCGTCTTGTATGCCGGAATAGCCTATAAGGACGAAATTCCTCATCGGGTGGCTTTCCTCGGCCCAAAAAGCCGCTTGTGCCGTATACGCGAACGTCGTTTTCGCGTGCGAGGTTTATGAGCTCGTTCTGGTCGCGTCCTTCGTTGTCGCCGAGCAAGAGATGCAATCCTGCATCGACGCCCATGACGGTGACCTTGTCTCCCATTTCTCTCTCGATGGATTTGACGAGAAGATCATGGCGCTTCTTGTACATGGCCACCGTCGTGCGGACGTAGCGCCTCCAGGCGTCTGATGCCATGAACAAGGCGAGCGTCTTCTGGCTGAGCCAAGGCAGGGAGCAAAGATCGAAACGGCTGCTTTCGTCCCAGTGTCGCTGGAGCTTCTTCGGCAGCACCATGAACGAGATGCGAATCGCCGGCGTGAATACCTTCGACATAGTTCCAAGATAGATTACGTGATCAGGGTCGAGCGAACGAAGGCTTGGAACGGGTTGCGAGTTGTATCGAAACTCGTAGCAGTAATCATCCTCGATGATATGGGCACGGTTTCCTCGCCCACTCGATGACTTTCAGACGCGTCGAGAGCGGCATGATGAAACCAAGGGGGAATTGCTTTGAAGGCGTAAGGAATACAAGCTTGGCGTTGCTTGCGCGAAGCGCGTCGATGAACGCATCCTGCCCCTTGCTTACGGGGATTGGCGCGATGGCTTTCGCGCGCTCCTCGAAAACCTTCCGCGCTGCATTGTAGCCGGGGTTTTCCAAGGCGATCGGGCGTTTGTCGTGCCTGAATACGGAAACGATCTTGTGAAGCGCCGCCTGGGTGCCGGGCTGAAGGATCACCTGTTCGTAGGAGCAGACGATGTCTCGCGTCTTATGCAGGTGGGATGAAAAACTGTCGGCGCAGATCGGGTAGCCCGTAGGGATCGATGTGGAAGCGGCTTCGGTGAGATCTTCCTGCGAGAGCGTTCGGTCGATCAAGGTTTTGAGCGTGGATATGGGCAGCTTGTCCGATGTGCGGTTTTCCATAGGAGAAAACGTAGGTGCAGCCAAAGGAGTTGCCCAGCGGCTCGCGGCGCGGCCTCGCATCGCGGGACGAGCGGGGTCGTCGTCGGCGTTTTTCGGATGCCCTGCATGCGTCGAGAATCGAAAGGTTCAGCTCCTCGACTATGTAGCCCGTGCCACGTTTGCCGAACGCATACCCCTCGATCGATAGCTGCTTATAGGCTGCCTCGACTGTGTTGCGCGCTATGCCCAGATCATGTGCGAGGTCTCGTATCTTGGGGAGCTTGTCGCCCGCCTTGAGGGAGCCGGATTCTATGTCTTTGCGTATCTGCAAGTAGACCTGCCGATACGCAGGCGTCTTGCCGCTGCGGTCAATTGAAATATCCATGTTCGGCAGTATAGCGCGGCGGTAAAGCGACGGCTTCGTTCTCAGGATGCTTTCCGCCCGCCATCATCGAGACGGCATGGGGAAGCACGGAGGCGACGGCGTCCCAATTCTCGCGCGCGGCCTTCTCGCTGCCGGGGAGGTTGATGACGAGCGTCGAGCCGCGCTGGGCGCAGACGGCGCGCGAGAGCATCGCGCGCGGCGTGACGGCCATGCTGCAAGCGCGCATGCCTTCGGCGATGCCGGGAACCGTGCGGTCGCAGACGTCGAGCGTGGCCTCGGGGGTTACGTCACGCGGCGAGAGGCCGCTTCCTCCGCAGGTCAAAACGATGTCGATTCCATCCATATCGGCGAGTCGCGCGATCTGGGCGGAGATGGCCGCACGGTCGTCAACGACGACGACGCGCTCGACGCAGGTCCATCCGCGTTCGGCTATGAGCTCCTCGAGCGCCGCACCGGCGCTGTCTTCCTTTTTGGAGCGCGTGTCCGAGCAGGTCAGAATCGCGAATACGGGGTTCGGTTCTTCGTGATGGCGATGGTCGTGGACAGGGCGGCTTTCGCGGCCTAGTCCGGTTGCAGCGGATCGTTCGGTCAAGGGAGTTCCTTTCAAGTCGGGTTCGGAAGGGCAGGCCGGTCTCAAGGGCGGAGCGGGTTCGGGCGACCTTCGTCTCGACCGGCGAGGCTTCGCGGTGCGGAATCAGGGGGCCCGGCGGTTCTGCGTAGAGCTCCGCGTCGCGGAATCGCGTCTCGGTCGATCGCGCGGAATCCTGCGCTGCGGGGCCGCCGGTACGGATATGTTACAGCGCGACCTCCTCGGGGACATCGAGCAAGATGCATTCAACCAGGTCGCCGGCATGGATGGGATCCGTTCCTTCGGGCATGACGGCGACGCAGTTTGATTTCTGAATGACGCCGAAAAGCCCGGAGCTCTGGTTCTTCGCGGGCGTCACGACACGCGCGCCGTCGGGCGTGCGCGTGAGGGTCGCGCGCAGGAAGATGCGACGCGGGTCCTTCTTCTTCCGATCGGATGCGATGGCGGCGAACACGTGCGGATGCTCGAGCGCGGCGTATCCCTGCATCGTGCGCAGCGCCGGACGGATGATGAGCTGGAAGCCCATGTACGCCGCGGCCGGATTGCCGGGCAGGCCGAATACCGGCGTGCCGTTCACCAGGCCGAAGGTCTGAGCCTTGCCCGGACGCATGTTCACGGTGGTCATGAGGAGGTCGCCGAGCTTTTTCGACGACGGGCTTGATGAAGTCGTAGTCGCCGTTCGAGGCCCCGCCGGTCGTGATCACGAAGTCATGCGTGGCGGACAACGCCTCGATGGCATCGGCGAGCGCATCGAAGTCGTCGGGCATGATGGGCTGCATGTCGGCGATGCCGCCGGCCTCGCGCACGCAGGCGGCTATGGCGTAGCCGTTGGAGTTGCGGATGCGGCCCGGACTCGGGGATGGCGGGCGGTTCCACGAGCTCGCTGCCGATAGGGACGATCGCGACGCGCGGACGACGATGCACGGCGATCCGAAGCGCCCGCATCCGGCGAGGAAGCCGACGCCCGCCGCGGAGACGACTTCGCCGGCCTCGATGACCGTCTCGCCCGCACGCGCCTCTTCGCCGGCCTCGCGGATATTGTCGCGCAGCTTGGGGACGTGCGTGAAGCGCACGCGGCTGCCTGCCTTGCCGTCGCCTTCGACGGTTTCCACGATTTCATACTTGACCACGGCATCCGCATCCCGGGGAAAGCGCTGCGCCGGTCATGATGCGCACGCACTGGCCGTGCGCGATGGGAGCCTTCGTAGGGTGGCGCCGGCCGGCACGTCGGCGATCACGTCGAGCTCGACGGGCGCTTCGGCGCATGCCGAGACCACGTCTTCCCGGCGCATGGCGAAGCCGTCCATCGCGGCATGCGCGAATGGGCTGACGTCGATATCGCTTGCGATCCGTTCGGCTGCGACGCGTCCGACGGCATCGAGCAGATCGACCTGCTCGGAGTCGAGCCTGCGCGCATGCGCGCAGGCGAGGGAGCGCGCGTCTTCGAGGGAGATCATCGAGGGTATGTTTCGTGCCATGGGGTTCCTTCCTTGTGCGAATCGTATGCTGCGTGCGATCGCCGCCTGCGACTCGATGGCGCGACGACCGCATATGCGGATTTCAATCGCCGAGGCGATCCTGTGCGGCCGCTCTGGCCGCCGGCCTTTCCGTCAAGCGCAAGGCCTCTCGCTTCCGATGCGTGTCGAGAAGCCAGGGGCCGTGCGTGCTCCATGAGATGAATGCCCAGGCCACATCGCGTGGCGTGTCAAGGCGGAAGGCTTTCTGGGGCATGCCCTTGCTATCGGGGCGTCCCGCGGTCTCGTTGGCGACCAGGTGCCGTTCGATCCAAACGTCGAGCCTGCGTTCGGCGGCTTCGCGCTCGCCTTCGGCGAAACAGGCCCCGCTGCCGTCGATCATGCCCGAGAACTTCGCGAACGCCTCGTCGCGCGTGGCGAAGGTGTCGCGGCGCTGCGAATGGATGTAGGACAGGACGGGTTCGCGCCCGGCCGCGGAAAAGTATTCCGACGGCGAATGCATGCGTATGCATGCTTCGAGGGCCTCACGCCGATTTCCGCGAGCAGTTTCTCATCGAGCTTGGGCGACGCGCCTGTGGCGACGGTGATGCAGCAGCGGGTGCGGGCGACGCGGTCGAGCTTGCGCAGCGCGGCTTCCAGATCGGGCGTGCTGAGCGATCGCGACGCCACGGCGACATCCACGGCATCTTCGCCCATGCCGAAATCGTCCCAGTCGTCTTCCCATGCCATGCGCATGGTCCGGGGACGAAGAGGAGCATCGATGGATGCAGCCTTCGCGTTCAGCACCTCCAGCATGCCTTCGCTGAAGTCGGCCGCGCATACCCGATGGCCGAGCCTTGCGAGAGGCAGCGACACGGCGCCGGTGCCGCAGCCCATGTCGAGCACCGCCGCCCGGGGTCGATGCACGCACGTTCGAGGAAGGCATCCGCATAGGCGCTCTTCTTGTCGGTGTTGTCGAAGCGCTTCGCGCGGGCCGACCATGCGTCGGCGCTGTCCGTGGCGTTTCGCAGCTTCTGCCCGCGGCGCCATTCCTCGCCGAAGTCGATCATGCGTCCCCCTTCCTGCGCCGCGTGGCGCATGAATTATCCTCAACCCATAATAGCCTGTGCGGGCGTGCGTGGGGCGTACTTTGTGTAAGGGGCTTGGAGCTGCGGATAGGCGAATTCCGTATGCTACAATGCAACGGTTTACGAGGAAGGATGCCGCATTCCGCAACCTCGGCGGTGCCTCTCCTTCCACCCTATCTGCGAAAGGGATCGACCATGCAACCACGTGAGGATTTGGGTAAGCTCGTCCAGTCTGCCCTGAGTGCATCCATTGCCTCGGGCGCCATCCAGCTCGAAGAGGTTCCTGAGGTCCTCCTCGAACGCCCTCGCGATGTCGGGCACGGCGATTGGTCCACGCCTGTCGCGCTGCGCTGCGCCAAAAGCCGCCCATAAGAACCCGCGCGAGATCGCCCAGACGATCGTCGATGCGCTGCCCGAGGCCGATTTCGTCGAGCAGGTCGAGATCGCGGGGCCCGGCTTCATCAACTTCTATCTGAAGGACGGGGCGCTCCAGAACGTCATCGCCGACGTGCGCGCCCAAGGCGCCGACTACGGCAAGGGCGAGATTCCCGAAGGCATGCGCAAGGTGCTGATCGAATACATCTCGTCCAACCCGACGGGCCCCATGCACGTGGGCCACGGCCGCTGGGCCGCGCTCGGCTCCGCCATGGCCAAGCTCATGCAGCATGCCGGCTACGAGGTCGATGAAGAGTTCTACATCAACGACCATGGCGTTCAGATGGACAAGTTCGGCCAGTCCATCGTCGCACGCTACCTGACGCAGCTCGGGCATGAGACCGAGGTCCCCGAGGGCGGCTACAACGGCGGCTACGTCAACGACATCGCCCGCGCGTCATCGAGCGCGACGGCGATCGCTGAGTGAACGCCGACGAGCACGAGCGCATGGTCGAGTTCCGCGAGTTCGGCTATGCCGCCCTTCTCGAGAACATCCGCAAGGTCTGCGACGAATTCGGCACCGTGTTCCAGTACTGGCAGTCCGAGCGCGAGCTCTACGTGCCGAATGAGAAATGGGACGGCATGTCGCCGGTCGACTACTGCCTGTCCAAGCTGCGCGAGAACGGCGATGTCTACGACAAGGACGGCGCGGTGTGGTTCCGCTCCTCCAAATACGGCGACGAGAAGGACCGCGTCGTCATCAAGAGCGACGGCGAATACACCTATTTCGCATCCGATGTGGGATACCACTACATCAAGAAGCTTCGCGGCTACGACAAGCTCATCGATATCTGGGGCGCCGACCATCACGGCTACATCCCCGCGTCGCCGCCGTTCTGGCCGCCATGGGCTATCCGGGGGCCCTCGAGGTTCCTCTGGGCCAGCTCGTCAACCTGTTCCGCGGCGGCAAGCCGGTCCGCATGTCCAAGCGCACGGGCGAGATGATCACCTTCGAAGAGCTCATCGAAGAGGTGGGCGTCGACGCCACGCGTTGGAAGATGCTCGAGCGCTCGACCGACCAGCCGATCGACTTCGACATCGAAGAGGCCAAGAAGCAAGACGCGTCCAACCCGGTCTACTACGTGCGGTACGCGCATGCGCGCATCTGCTCGCTCCTGCGCAACGCCGCCGGCCATTCGGGCGAAGACAACCTGGACATGTCCGCCGTCGCCTCCGAATGCATTCCGGCCGACGTCGACCTATCGCTGCTCACCGAAGAATCCCGAGCTCGCGCTCATGCGCAAGATGAGCGAATTCGGCGACCTGGTGGCGCTGGCCGCCCGCGACCGCGCCCCGTTCCGCCTGACGCATTACGCTCAGGAGCTCGCCGGCATGTTCCATCAGTTCTATACGAACTGCCCGGTGCTCAAGGCCGAGGACGAATCGCTCAAGCAGGCGCGCCTCGCGCTGGCCGACGCGACGCGCATCGTGCTCGAGATTGCGCTCGGCATCATGGGCATCTCCGCTCCGCAGCGCATGTAGGCTGCTCGAGCGCCATCGTTACCTGAGACTAACGCGCTCGGGATGTGTGTTAAAGTTCCTTGCGAACACATGCATGCATTCCGGGCGCGTTCCATGTTCCGCGACGCGCCCTTTTCGGAAAGAAGGCGCCGATGGCCGCGCAGCCGTACCTGTCCGTCAAAGGACTCCGGAAACATTACGGGTCAGGCGATACGCTGACTCAGGTCTTGAAAGGCATCACCGCCGACGTGATGCGGGGCGAGACCTGCGTGCTGCTCGGGCCTTCGGGTTCGGGCAAATCGACGTTTCTGAATCTGATCGGCGGGCTCGAGCCGGCCGACGGCGGATCGATTCGCGTGGGCGGGACCGAGCTTACGGATCTTTCGGATCGCGATCTCGTGGAATACCGCAGACGAGAGCTTGGCTTCGTCTTCCAGTTCTACAATCTCGTGCCCGATTTGACGGTGCAGGAGAACATCGAGGTCTGCCAGTTCCTGAGCGACCATCCTCTCCCGATGGGCGATTTGCTGAAGTCGCTCGGGTTGTGGGAGCATCGGCATAAGTTCCCGAACCAGATTTCGGGCGGTCAGCAGCAGCGCTGCGCCATCGGGCGCGCGCTCGTCAAGGCGCCCGGCCTGCTGCTCTGCGACGAGCCGACCGGCGCGCTCGACTACAAGACCTCCAAAGAGATCCTCGCCCTCTTCGAACAGGTGAATCGCGAGTACGGATGCACGATCGTCATCGTCACGCATAACGACGCCATCAAGCGCATGGCGCATCGGATTCTGCGCCTGCGCGATGGCGAGCTGGTTGAAAACGAGATCAACGATATGCCGATCCCCGCATCCGACCTCGTCTGGTAGGGAGGGTCGCATGCACTCGCCCCTGAATAAGCGCCTTCCGCGCGAACTGCGGAACAATCTGGGAAAAATACCTCGGCATCTTCCTGCTCATGGGCATCGCCATCGCGATGACCTCGGGATTTCTCGTCGCTGCATCGAGCATCCAGAGGATCGCCGAGGAGATGCCGAGAAATACCACGTGGAGGACGGACGCGTCACCACGAACTTCGAGGCCGATGAAGAGGCGATCGCCGCAGTGGAGGATCTCGGATGCACGATGTACCCGAGTTTCTCGTGCGACCTTCCGCTTTGACGTTCCGACTTCGGCGACGACGTCTGACCGTGCGTCTGATCGAGAATCGAACCGATGTGAACCTGGCCGCTCTACGCCGAAGGGCGCGGGCGCCCTGCGTCGAGCGACGAGATTGCGCTTGACCGCGTGTTCTGTGCCAACAACGGCCTGTCCGTCGGAGACGAGGTGAAGGTGGCGGGAAGAGCCCTCGCAATCTCGGGCATCATGACGCTGCCCGACGACGTCGCATCGTTCATGAACAACAGCGACCTGGTATATCAACGAGCTTACGCTTGGCGTACGCCCAGGTCACGCCTGAGGCATATGACGATGTACTGGCCGGAAACGGGTCGACCTTCACCTATTCGTTCGTGCTCGACGACCGCGACATGTCGCTTCGCCGACCGCGTGAGCTTCGAGGAGGATGTCGCAGAGACCCTCGCCGACCACGGGGCCGTCGTGACGGACCTTGTGGACAAGGATGCGAACCAGGGTATCACCTACGCGGCCGACGACGTCAAAGGCGACCAGGTCATGTGGCAGGTCCTGCTGGTCATGCTTATCGTGATCATGGGGTTCGTCTTCGTGGTGCTCACCAATGCGACGATCGAATCGGAGAGCGCGATTATCGGCACGCTGCTGGCGAGCGGGTATCGCAAACGCGAGATTCTCCGCCACTACCTCGTGCTTCCCGTTGCGGTGGGCCTGCTCGGCTGCGCGATGGGCAACCTGATCGGACGCGTTCTGCTCTCCGATCCGATGAAGGGCCTGTACTACAACAGCTACAATCTTCCGCCCTTACGTAGCATCGTGGAGCACCCGCGTGTTCGTCGTGACGACCGTCGTTCCTTTCGCGGTGCTCGTGGGCATTACGATCATCGGCCTGCTCGCGCGCCTTCGCCTCACGCCCTCTGCAGTTCCTTCGCCACGAGCTGGGGCATGCGGCGCGCGGCGGCGTGCGCCTGCCCGATGCTCTGGGATTCGTCACGCGCTTCCCGCCTGCGTGTGTTCCTGCGCAACTGGTCGCATTTCCTGACGCTGTTCTTCGGCATCGCCTTCGGAAGCCTGCTCCTGGTCTTTTCGTTCTGCCTGATGCCCACGATGACGCATTACGCCGAATCGCGCGCGGCGGACATGCCCGCGAATCATATCTACGGCCTGAAGGCTCCGCTCGAACTCGATGGAACGGCTTCGCAGCGCGAAGCGTACGAGGCGGCCGAGACCCCTAGCCACCACCAAAGACCTGACGAGCATCGCGCCCTGAGCGGCTGCTCTGCTATGATGCTTCAGGCCCAGACGGTCGACGCGGATGCGCATGCCGTGAATACGCGCGAAAACGATTCGGATGCCGATAGCCCAGGCCGAGAAGGTGACGATCGAGTCTCTTCAAACGCCGAGGAACTTCTCTGATTCCAATGAAGACGTCTCGGTCTACGGTATTCCCGAGCATTCGAGGTATTGGACCGGCGTGGATGTGTCGGATGGCCGCGTGGTCGTAGGGCGGCGGATTGGCGCGCAAATGCGGCGTCGCTGCAGGCGAGGACCATGATTTCTACGGACAAGTACAGCGGCAAGACCCATACGCTCCATGTCGACGCGGTGAACGATTCGATTACCGATACGTCGATGTATATGTCTATCGATGCGTGCAACGAGCTGTTCGGGGAGGATGCCGACTACTTCAATGCCTACGCATCCGATGCGGCGCTCGATTTGAACCCGCGGTATCTTGCGACCGAGGTCACGCCTGAATCCATGGACGCCATCGCCGACCAGATGCAGAATTCGATGGGTTCGATCGCGCGCGTGATCGGCTTCGTCGCCGTTCCCATCTATCTCGTTTTGATGTATCTGCTGACCAAGACCGTGATCGACCGAAGCGCGCGGGCCATCTCGTACATGAAGGTGTTCGGGTACGAAGATCGCGAAATCAGACCGTCTCTACGTGCGCTCCATTTCGGTCACCGTGGTCGTCTCGATAATCTTAGCGTTGCCGCTGATCATCGCGTCGCTCGGAGGGCATCTCTGAGCGTGGCCATGTCATCGTACGGACGGCTATATGCAGGCGTACGTGCCCGCTCGAGCTTCCTCGGGGAGATCGCGCTCGGAATCGCGATCTATACGGTGGTGGCATTCCTGCATATCACGCCGCATCCGTCGCGTGCCGCTCTCGCTTGCAATGAAGGTGCAGGAGTAGCGATTCGCTCGCGCCTGATCGTCTGCGTCGGACGATCGTCATGCCTCGGAATACGGGTCGGCAATGCGCTCGGAATGCGCGGCAGGTCGCGCGATTCGGCGCCGCATCGAGCGCGGTTCGGACGGTGCGCGGCCCGATGCCGCATCGAAGCGCGCTCTAACCGCGTGGGCGCGCGGTATCAGAGGGATCGTGCGAAAATGAATGCGTCGTCGTGTCCGACGGCGCCGTTTTGACCGGAGACGGACGACGCGCTCGACGGGCCGTTACCACGCGATGCGCAGCAGGATATTCGGAGGGCATGCCGTTCGAGCGTGCCGAAGCTGCTGCGGCGGCGCAAGGAGCGCAGGCGCGCGTGCGCTCCATCAACATATCGAAGCGCAAAGGGCAACGCAAAACGCCGCTCGATTCGAATGCGCAGGTCGAAGTGCGTGAGCAGTTCGGCGTCGCGGGTGACGCACATGCGGGCGACTGGCATCGGCAGGTGTCGTTCCTCGCGTACGAATCCATCGAGCGCGCCCAGGCTGCGGGTCTCGATGTGACCATCGGCGACTTCGCCGAGAATTTCACCACGGACAACTTGAACTGCATGGACCTTCCCATAGGCACGCAGCTTTCCATCGGCGACGAGGTCCTGGTGGAAATCAGCCAGATCGGCAAGGTGTGCCATACGCGCTGCGCCATCTACTACATGGCCGGCGATTGCATCTTCCCGCGCGAAGGTATCTTCGGCGTGGTGCTGCGCGGCGGCACGGTGAAGGCCGGGGATGCGATCGACATCGTGAAGATGGGGGACGGCACGTGCGCCTTCTCCCTGATGGAGCGCTCGCCGAGGTGAGGCGGCACGTCAAGCGGGCACGTTGTAGGCGAAAGTTCCGGCCGCGCATCCGGTATCAAGGGATGTCGAGGCGGCAAGGCACGTCAGACGGGCGCGCTGCAGACGGCCCTCTAGTCCCGATACTCCGCCATGAGCTCCGCGAAGGCGGACATGGACTCTGCGATGACCTCGGGCGCGACGCAGTAGCCGATGCGCACCCAGCCCTTCGCCCCTGAAGCTGTCGGACGGCACGATGAGCAGCTCGTGCGCGCAGGGCCCGCAGCGCGAAGGCTTCGGCGTCGTCCTCGAGCGCGCGCACCCATAGGTAGAAGGCGCCTTGGGGTTCGACGCATTCGTAGCCGAGGGCGGTCAGTCCCGCATAGAGGGCATTGCGATTCCTCCGGTACGCCTCGACGTCGCTCGGCTCGTCGGCGCAGCGCTCGATCACGCGCTGGAGCAGCGCCGGGGCGCAGACGAATCCGAGCGCGCGTCCGGCGCCTGCAATGGCGGCGTAGACGTCGCGCGCGCAGGCGACGGCCGGCGGCACCAGGATGTAGCCGATGCGCTCGCCCGGCAAGCTGAGCGATTTGGAATACGAATAGCAGACCAGCGTGTTCTCATAGATGCTCGGCACCCAGGGGACTTCGAGCCCGTCGTAGACGATTTCGCGGTACGGCTCGTCGGCAAGCAGGGTAGACGTCCCGTCCTGTGCGTTTCTGGGCCATGCGCAGTTCATCGGCCAGAGCCTCAAGGTCGCCTTTCGGGTAGACCGACCCGACCGGGTTGTTGGGCGAATTGACGATGACGCCCGCCGTGCGCCCGGTGATCGCGCCCGCGATGGCGGGCACGTCGAGCTGGAAGTCGTCTGCACGCGCCGGCACCTCGATGCAGGAGCATCCCGCGTGCTCGATCCATACGCGGTATTCGGGGAAGTACGGGGATATCACGATGAATTCGTCGCCCGGGTTCGCAAGCGCGGTGATGCAGATGCTGAGCGAAGCCGCGGCTCCGCAGGTGAGATACAGATCGTCGGGGCCGTAGGAGGTCGCATGGCGATGGTTGAGCACGCGGGCGATCGCATCGCGCGCAGCGGGCAGCCCCTGGGCGGGCGTGTACCCGTGCACGTCCTGAGGGGCAGCTCCGCGATGTCGGCGATAGCGCTGCCCACGGCGGCCGGCGCGGGGATCGACGGATTGCCCAAGCTGAAGTCGAATACCTTGTCGGATCCGATCTCGGCTTTGCGGGCAAGGCCGTAGGCGAAAAGCTCTCGAATGGCGCTCGGCTCGCTTCCGAGCGCATGCATCCGCTGGTTGTACATGGATCACCGCCTTATCGCGCGTTTCGCTGCGTATGAACGTCAAGTCTAATGCGTCGCGGCGCCGTCCCGCGAAATTTCGGATGGATGGAGAAAAAACCGCTTGCATTTCGCACACGCCGGATGCATCATGCTCGCCAATGAAATACCGAAACCTGTGACGCGGAAAGTAGATGTCCAAGCGCGCGAAGAGAATCCGGGGCGGTGGGATCCGGGTCGAGATGCTGTTCATCGAATGGGCCGCGGAGGGCGCACCGAAAGAGCGATCGAGTAGGCTGCGACGTGAAGGCATACGTCAGTTGCCGGGGATGTGACGGCATTCCGCAAAGGGCACGGCCCGGTCGGGTCGTGAATCAAGGTGGCACCGCGGAGTCTCGAGCCCGTCCCTGACGCATACGGCAGTCGAGGACGGGCTTTTTCGTTCCTTGACGAAGACGAGCCGTCTGGGTTTTCCAGACGGGGACAAGGAGGAACGACCATGATGGGTGCGATGACGAACGCGGCGATCGACGAACGGGGATTCTTCGGCGCATACGGCGGACAGTACGTTCCTGAGACGCTGATGGATGCGCTGCGCGAGCTTGAAGAAGCATACGGTCGGGCAAAAAACGACCCGACATTCCGTGCGGAGCTCTCGGCGCTGCTCGATGAGTACGCGGGGCGTCCCTCGCGTCTTTTCTATGCTCGGCGCATGACCGAGGATCTGGGCGGGGCGAAGGTCTATCTCAAGCGCGAGGATCTGAACCATACCGGCGCGCACAAGATCAACAACGCGCTCGGCCAGTGCCTGCTCGCCAAGCGCATGGGCAAGACGCGCGTCATCGCCGAAACCGGCGCCGGCCAGCATGGCGTGGCGACGGCGACCTGCGCTGCGCTGCTCGGTCTCGCATGCACCGTCTATATGGGCGTCAAGGACATGGATCGCCAGGCGCTCAACGTGTACCGCATGCGCCTGCTCGGTGCCGAGGTTTGCGGCGTGGCAAGTGGTACGGGGACGCTGCAGGATGCGGTTTCCGAGGCCTTCGCCGCATGGGCTTCCTGCCTTGACGACACTCACTACGTCGTCGGCTCGTGCGTGGGGCCTCACCCGTTCCCTGAGATGGTAAGGGATTTCCAGGCCGTGATCTCCGCCGAGAGCAGGGAGCAGATCCTCTTGCGCGAAGGCCGCCTTCCCGATGCGGTCATCGCCTGCATCGGCGGCGGATCGAACGCGATCGGCTCGTTCCATCACTTCATCGAGGACGAGGGCGTGGAGCTTATCGGGTGCGAGGGGGCGGGCCACGGAGCGGATACGCCCGATACGGCAGCCACGATCACGGCGGGCGCTCCCGCCGTCTACCATGGCATGAGAACCTATTTCTGCCAGGACGATCAGGGAGGCATCGCGCCGGTCTACTCGATATCGGCCGGACTCGACTATCCGGGCGTCGGCCCCGAGCATGCGGCGTTGCACGATGCGGGACGAGCGCGCTATGTGCCCGTCACCGACGACGAGGCGGTCGATGCATTCGAGTATCTGTCGCGCACCGAGGGCATCATTCCGGCGATCGAAAGCTCGCATGCGATCGCCTACGCGCGACGCTTGTGCCGACGATGAGGAAGGATCAGATCGTCGTCGTGACGGTTTCCGGCCGCGGAGACAAGGACGTGGCGGCCATCGCCCGGTACCGGGGGGAGCGTATCCACGACTAGCGCGTCGCACGCGAGGCCTTCCATCCAAGGCGTTTCGAACGCCGACGTGCATGGATACCGCGCGCGTGCGCCGCATGCGGCGGGACGCGCGGGGCGTGCATGGAGCATGCGCCGAACGATGCGTGCGCACCGGGCATCGCGCAAGGTCCCCTACGAACGGCGCGTCTGAAGAAGGTGGCGAATCGCGTTTCGTGCCTGGCCGCGAAAGATGGCGCGCGGTCCCGCGTAGGCCATCGACTCTTGCTGCCAGGCGCGCTCTTCGGGCGTGTAGCAGTGAACGGCGCAGGTCTTGCATGAAGGCCGGGGCTCTCTCGTGCAGAGCGCACGTCGCGCCTCGCCATAGCGTAGGTGGGCCGCGCATGCGGGGCAGAGCCGAGGAATCCTGCGTGCAGGATAGAGCCCCATGTCCGTCGAAAGGCCTCGGTACGGCACGCGCATGCTTTCAGGATGATGGTCGGCGCAGTAGATTTCGGTCATGCCGCCGAGCGTGACCACGTCGCGTGCAACGTCGGGATCGGCGAAGCGCGCGCGGATGCGGCCTTCGAAGCGTTCGTAGAGGAGGTCGGCCGCGCCTGCCGAAGCCGCGGCTTTGTCACGCGTTTTCTTCATCGGTCAAGCATACCTGAGCCTCGGGTTCGTCCACGAGGTATCCATGGAGAATCCGATGTATCGGTCGCGTGTCTTTCACCTCGGAAAACCGCCGCCTTCGTGCGTGCGCGATATAATCCGAGCGATGAGAGGTTTCGAGCGTCGGCCGTGGGGGCCGGGGAAGGACACATCATGGACGCGAAGGTCGCAAAGCTGATAAACGAGCAGATAAACGCAGAATTCTACAGCGCTTACCTGTACCTTTCGTTTGCCGATTATTACGAGGAGGCCGGTCTTAAGGGCTACGCCAACTACTACATGATCCAAGCGAAGGAAGAGCGCGACCATGCCCTTATCTTCCGCAACTACATGCACGACAACGGCGAGAAGATCACGCTGACCGCCATTGCCGAGCCCGAGTGCGCTTTCGAAGATTATCTCGCGCCGCTTACCGCCGCGCTCACGCATGAGAAATACGTCACCGCGCTCATCAACGGCATCTATGCCGCCGCCGAAGACGTCAGGGATTACCGTACGATCAACTTCCTCAAGTGGTTCGTCGACGAGCAGCTCGAAGAGGAGCGAATGCCGACGACATGATCACCCGCATGAAGCTCTTCGGCGGCGACGCCAAGGCGCTCTACGATCTCGACCAGGAATACGCGTTGCGCACCTATGCGACGCCGGCGCCGCTGGTCGTCGCGTAACCGCACGGTCGGAGCCGCGGGCTCCGGATTCGTTTCGAAGAGGGGGGGGTGATGCCTGCGCTCAGGCGTCGCCCCCGCATGTTTCTGCACATGATTTTCGCACGAAGGAGGCGGAATGCCGCGTATCGCAGCCGACCGCACGCTGATTCTGTCCAACCTCGGCTTCGACGCGCGCGGGCCGTATCTGGAATTCAACGACGTATTCGGAAAGACCCAGCACCGCATGCCCATCCTCGGCCGCACGTTTTCGCTGCGCCGTCTGCCGCACCGGTACTGCACCGGGTCGTTCGACTTGATCTCGTATAGGTCCGCCGCCTGCGAGCTGTCCGCCGAGCTGCTGCTTAACCCCGATCAGAAGGACATGAACATGTGCCCGCATTGCCAGGAGCTCACCGGGTTCGACCCGGCGTTCTACAATGCAAGCACCATATCGCCGCAGCAGCGCGCCTATAACAAGACGCCGCATTTCGTGTATATGGCCTACTTCTCGCCCCAGCATCTGAAAGTCGGCATCTCGTCCGAGACGCGCGGCATCGACCGTTTGCTCGAGCAGGGCGCACGCGTCTGCGCGATTCTTAAGCGCTTCGAAAACGCCGACGATGCGCGCAGTCTGGAAAGCCGACCTCTGCGCCCGCGCCGACACGTTCGAGTCGATGCGCCTGTCCGCCAAAGGTGAAGCTTCTATCCGAGTATTTCAATCCGCATGAGGCCATCGAATCGCTCAAGCGGCGCTGCGCGCTGCTCGGCATCGAGCCCGACGGCGGCTACCTTGACCTGACGCCCTATTACTTCGGCGAGGGCGTGGCATGCCCGGCGCTCGTGCAGGTGCCCGACGGCGAACCCGACGACGTCATCGGCGGCCGCTGCATCGGTCTGGTCGGCGGCGCCATCGTCTTCGAGCAGAACGGCAGCGCGTTCGTCGCGCCGGTGAAGTCGTGGGAATCCTTCGAGACCGAGATCACCGTGGGGAAATGCTCGTCGAATACGAGCCGCAGCAGATGGGGCTCTGGTAAGCGGCGCGTAAGCCGGCCGCATGCAGGGCTTCGGAGCGCGCACGGCGGCTGTGCGGACCCGCGATTCGCAGTTCCCTTGCCAAGCCGTCCTTCCGCCCCGGCGGACGGGATGGAAGCGCGGCGCACGGTATAATGGCGGTCCCTCTTCAAGAATCGGAGCGCGCCATGGCATTCGTCGAGTTCCACGACGTCACAAAGGTCTATCGGATGGGCGAGGTCGACGTGGCCGCGCTCGACGGCATGTCGTTTTCGATCGAGGCCGGCGAGCTTGCGGTCGTCGTCGGGCCGAGCGGATCGGGGAAGACGACGCTGCTCAACATGCTCGGCGGCATGGATTCTCCTACGTCGGGCGATATCCTGCTCGACGGGCGCCTCGTAAGCGCCTTCGACGAGAGCGCGCTCACCGCCTACCGTCGCTTCGACATCGGCTTCGTCTTCCAGTTCTACAACCTCGTGCAGAATCTGACGGCGCTCGAGAACGTCGAGCTCGCAAGCCAGATCTGCAAGGATCCGCTGCCGGCCGACGAGGCTCTTGCACTCGTGGGGCTTACCGCCCGCATGGACAATTTCCCGTCGCAGCTGTCCGGAGGCGAGCAGCAGCGAGTGGCCATCGCGCGCGCCCCTAGCGAAGCGTCCCGAAGCTTCTGCTCTGCGATGAGCCGACCGGCGCGCTCGACTACAAGACCGGCAAGGCGATCCTCGAGCTCCTGCAGAACGCATGCGAGCGTATGGGCTGCACGGTGGTTCTGGTCACGCACAATACCGCCTTTGCAGGCGTCGCGGATCGCGTCATTCACGTCAGGGAGGGCATGCGGCCGCCGTCGAGACGAACGAGCATCCGCAGCCCGCCAGCACCATCGAATGGTAGCGGCAACGCCATGTCCCGCGCGTTTCTCACGGAATTCATTCGATCGATCTCGCATGGCGCGGGCAGGTTCGTCGCCATCGCCGTGATCGCCGCGCTCGGTGCGGGCTTCTATGCCGGGCTCCGCATGACCGCGCCTGACATGAAGCAGGCCGTGGATATCTATTTCGATGCGACGAACATGCACGATCTGCGCGTCGTGAGCTCGATCGGCTGGGACGACGAAGCCGTGGATCGGATCGCCGATATCGAGGGCGTGGAGGCGGTCATGCCCGTGCATGAGGCCGATGCGGTGATCGATGTGGACGAACGCCCCTACGTCGCACGTGTGACGGGCCTCGACGTCGATGCGGCCGAAGCGTCGGACACGACGGGCGGGGCCGGGCGCTGTCGGACGATGCGTCCTATCTCGACCGTCCCTATCCTCGTCGAGGGCTCATGGCCCGCGTCGCCGAACGAATGCGTGCTGGCGGAAAGCGCGACGCTCGACTCCGAGCCGCATATCGGCGACACGATCCGCGTGGCCGGCGCCGCCAAGGACGTCGACGACGTGTTCTCGGAGACGGAATACACCGTGACCGGCTTCGTGCGCTCGCCAACCTATGTGTATACGGGCGCATTCGGCTCGTCGTCGCTCGGGCGCGGCCTGGTCGATGAATACCTCTACGTTCCCGACGGAGCCTTCGCCGAAGGGCTTCCCTATGCCGACGTGCGCGTTTCCGTCGAAGGCGCGCACGATCTCGATGCCTGTTCCGATGCGTACGACCGGGCGGTCGATGAGGTCGCGCACCGCATCGAAGAGGATGCGGGCGGCATCGCCGAGGCGCGTCTGGAGCGCTTTCGCGCGAAGGCGCAGGCCGATATCGATGCGGCGCGCGATACGCTCGAAGACGAGGAATACCGGTCCAAGAGCTTGGCGAACACCCTCGCCTTCATGCTGGAGAACCACGATGAGGGCGCGGCCGGCCTCGAGGCTCGGCGGGCGGAAGGCGAGCGGGAGCTTGCCGAGGCGCGCGAGGCGATCGATCGGTCCCAGGCGGATCTGGACGCGATGGCCGCGCCCGATGTCTACGTGCTCGACCGCTCGAAGAACACGGGTGCCGCAAGCTTCACATCCGATGCCGACCGCGTCGATCATATCGCGCAGGTCTTCCCTCTGATGTTCTTCCTGGTGGCTGCGCTGGTGTCTCTCACCACCATGACGCGCATGGTCGAAGACGAGCGCGGATACGTCGGCACGCTCAAGGCGCTCGGATACGCTCAGAGCGCGATAGCGTCGAAATACCTGGTCTATGCCGTGCTTGCGGCAGGCGTGGGCAGCGCCGTCGGCATCGCGGCGCTCGGACGCTTCCTCCCGTGGTTCATCATGAAGGCGTACGCGGTCGTCTACGACATGCCGGTCATGCCGACCCCGATCGATCCCGGCATCGCGTTTCTATCGGGCGTGCTCTGCGTCGGCATCACGCTTGCGGCCACGGGGCTCGTCGTCCGCTCGACGCTTGTCGAGACTCCGGCCGCGCTTATGCTGCCGCGCGCGCTCGGGCCGGCAAGCGCATCCTGATCGAGCGCATCCCGCCTTTGTGGCGGCGGATGTCGTTTCTCTGGAAGGTGACGGCGCGCAATATCTTCAGGTACAAGCGACGCTTCCTCATGGCATGCGCAGGCATCGCGGGATGCACGGCGCTGCTGCTCACGGGCTTCAGCCTGCACGATTCGATCAACGACATCATCGCGAAGGAATTCGGCCCCATCTCGCACTACCAGACGACCATCACGGTGGACGAGGATATCTCGGACGAATCGTCGGAGCGGCTCGAGGCGCTGCTCGACGACGCCGACGTCTTCACGTCGCATACCGCCGCGCACACGGAAACCCTGATCGCGAAGACCTCAGACGGCGCCGACCATCGCGTCTCCCTCGTCGTTCCGCAGGACGTGGACGAATTCGAATCGGAATACCTGACGCTGCGCGAGCGCGTGGGCGCCCGTCCTCTGCCTTTGGGGGATGGCTCGGCCATACTCGGCGAGAAGCTCGCGTCCATCCTGGGCGTGCGCGCAGGGGATACGGTCCGGCTCTTCGAAGAGGACGAGACCGGCAACGCCGTGGGCGACGGCTTCGACGTCACGGTAGGCGGCGCATCCGAGGGATACGTGTGGCTGTCGGCGTACATGAGCCCTGCGTATTACCGGGAGGTATTCGGCAAGGATCCTGCGTTCACGACGATCTACGCGCAGGAGGCCGATGCGTCGGGCGAGGCGCTCAGGGAGGCAAGCGCAGCCATCCAAGCCATCGACGGCGTGAGCACCGTCGGTTCGATCGACGACACGATCGAATACTACGAGACGGCGCTCCAATCGGTGAACGCCGTGGTCGTCGTGCTCATCGTGGCGGCGGCGCTCCTGGCGTTCGTCGTGATCTACAACCTGACGAATATCAACATCGAGGAGCGCATGCGCGAGGTGGCGACGCTCAAGGTGCTCGGGTTCACGCCGCACGAGGTCAACGCCTATATCTACCGCGAAACGCTCATCATCGCCGCGATCGGGTCGGCCGTAGGCCTTGCGCTGGGCATCTGGCTCGAAGGGTTCGTCGTCGCGACGGCCGAGGTGGATGCGGTCATGTTCGGGCGCGACATCCATGCTGCAAGCTTCGTGCTCGCCTTCGTGCTCACGATGGCGTTCGCCGGCATCGTGAGCGCCTTCATGAAGCGCAAGCTCGATGGGATCGACATGGTCGAAAGCCTCAAGAGCGTCGAGTGACGTGGAGCGCGGCATCGTTTCGATCGCGTCCCGCTCCCGTATCCACCGCCGCCGTCGGACGCATGGCATGCGCATGCCATGCGTCCGACGGCGGGCCGTTCGTACCCTTTTGCGCGCCGAGTTGCGCCGGCGCGCGGGGTTCTCCCTTCGTGCCGAGTCGTGCCCGGCATCCGAGGTCCTTACGTACGAAAACGGCCCGCGCGAGGCGGGCCGTTCGGGGTCGGCGATGCACCGGCTGGAGCCGGGCATGCGCACGCATGGATGCCGAGAGGCTAGTCTTCCTTCTTGATCCAGGAGAACATGCTGCGGATCTGGGCGCCGGTGGTCTCGATGGGGTGCGTATTGATCGCTTCGCGCTGTTCGAGCAGGCGCTTATGGCCGTTGTTGCAGTCGTCGACGAATTCCTGGGCGAAGGAGCCGTCCTGAATGCGCTTCAAGATCTCCTTCATGGCCTCGCGGGACTGCTCGTTGATGACCTTCGGACCGGCGTAGTACTCGCCGTATTCGGCGGTGTTGGAGATCGAGTAGTTCATGAAGTGGATGCCGCTCTCGTACATGAGGTCGACGATCATCTTCATCTCGTGATAGCACTCGAAGTACGCCAGCTCGGGCGGATACCCTGCCTCGGTCAGGGTCTCGAAGCCGGCCTTGACCAGCTCCACCAGGCCTCCGCAGAGCACGGCCTGCTCGCCGAAGAGATCTTCCTCGGTCTCCTCGGCGAAGGTCGCCTTGATGATGCCGGAACGGGCCCCGCCGACGCCCCAGCAGTAGGACAGGACGATATCCCAGGCGTTGCCGGTGGCATCCTGCTGGACGCAGGCCAGGTCGGGCACGCCGGAACCTTCGGTGAACTGACGGCGGACGATGTGGCCCGGGCCCTTGGGGGCGCACATGATGACGTTGACGTCCTCGGGCGGCACGATGTAGCCGTAGTGGATGTTGAAGCCATGGGCGAAGGCGAGCGTGTTGCCTGCCTTCAGGTGCGCGGCGATGTGCTCCTGGTAGACCTTCGGCTGGATCTCGTCGGGGACGAGGACCATGATGACGTCGGCTTCTTCGGCCGCGGTGTCCATGTCGGTGACCTTCAGGCCGGCCTCTTCGGCGGTCTTCCAGGAAGAGGATCCTTCGCGCAGGCCGACGCGCACGTCGACGCCGGAATCCATGAGGTTCAGCGCATGGGCATGGCCCTGGGAGCCGTAGCCGATGATGCCGACCTTGAGGCCCTGTATGACTTTGGGATCGACGTCCTGTTCGTACAAGATGGTGACAGCCATTTCTTTCTCCTTAGTCTTGACCGACACGTCCTATGCTCAAACCGCGGGCCGCGAACGGCGGCGGGAATCGCTTTCGTATGCAGGGCCTTTACTTGGCCGTAAGGTTCTCTCATGCTCCGGATGCCCGGCATCGCGCTGCAGCGCGCAGCGACGTTCGTCGACGGCGCGGAGCGCGGGGCGGCCGGCACCGGGTTGATCAATCGTGGGTGCCGCGGTTGATGGCGATCTTGCCGGTGCGCGTCAGCTGCTTGATCCCGTAGGCGCGGAACAGGTCCTCCATCGCCGAGAGCTTGCTTTCGTCGCCCGTCGCCTCGACCGTCATCGACGCGCGTCCGACATCCAGGATGTTGGCGCGAAGACGTTGGCGATCTCGATGATCTCGTGGCGCTTCTCCGGCGCGACCGATACCTTTGAACAGCGCGAGCTCGCGCTGGATGGCATCGCCCTCGGTGAGGTCGGCGATCTTATACACGCTGATGAGCTTGTGAAGCTGCTTGGTCAGCTGCTCGAACGCCACGGCATCGGCCTTGACGATGATGGTCATGCGCGACATCGTCGCGTCTTCGGTCGGGGCGACGGTCAGCGACTCGATGTTGAAGCCGCGGCGCGAGATGAGCCCGGTCACGCGCGAAAGCACGCTGGGCTTGTTCTCTACGAGAACCGAGAGGATGTGGTTCATTCCCGGCCTCCTTCCTCGTCTGCGCCGGCATCGTCGACGCGCACGCCTCCGCGCGTCATATCGATGACGCCGATCGGGCGAGCGAGGTTTCCGCCGGCAGGGACCATCGGGAAGACGTTCTGGTTTTCGGAGATGGCCACGTCCAGCAAAAAACGGGCCGTCGGCGGCGAGCATCTCGTCGATGGCGCCGTCGATCTTCGATGGATCGGACACGCGCGCGGCCTGCCAGCCGTAGGCGTCCGCAAAGCTTCACGAAATCGGGCACCGGATCGAGCACGGTCTCGCTGAAGCGGCCGTCGTAGAAAGAGCTTCTGCCACTGGTGCACCATGCCGAGCGCGCGGTTGTCGAAGATCATGACCTTGACCGGCGCCTTCTGGATGGCCGCGGTGGCCATTTCCTGGCTGCACATCTGGAAGCTTCCGTCGCCCGTGACGAGCACGACCGTGCAATCGGGGGCCGCGATCTGCGCGCCGATGGCGGCGGGCAGGCCGAAGCCCATCGTGCCCAGGCCGCCTGAGGTGAGAAACGAACCGGGATGGCTGCGGTCGATGTGCTGCAGCGCCCACATCTGGTGCTGCCCCACGTCGGTGGCGACGACGGACGCATCCTGGTCGAGGCGGTCGGACAGGGTGCTTCATCGCGATTTCCGGAACGATGGCGCCGGGCTGTTCCTGCGCCTCGATGCCCGCGCCGTACAGGGGCCAGCGATCGCGCCATGCGGCGCACGTCGCGGCCCAGGCGCTGCCGATGCCGCAGAGCTTCGCCTTCGCCGCCTGCTCGTTGATGCCGGCGAGCACGATCTGCGCATCGCCGACGATGGGGATCTGCGGGTCGCGGATCTTGCCGATCTCGGCCGGGTCCACGTCGATATGGATGACGGTCGCGTCCGGCGCGAAGGTGGCCAGGTTGCCGGTCACGCGGTCGGAGAAGCGCGCGCCCACGCAGATGAGCAGGTCGCATTCGCTCATGGCCTTGTTGGCGTACTTCGATCCGTGCATGCCGACGTTGCCGAGGTTCAGCGGGTCGTCGGCCTCTATGACGCCCCTTTTCCCATGAGCGTGGTGACCACGGGGATCTGCTGGGTATGGGCCAGCGTGAGCACTTCGGCCTCCGCAAGCGAGCGCACGGCGCCGCCGCCGACGTAGAGCAGCGGCCGTCGGGAACGCTTCAACGCGTTCACGGCCTGGCGGATCTGCTTGGCGTTGCCCTTGTAGGTCGGTCGGTAGCTGGGCAGGTTCACGCCGCCTGGGTAATGGAAGGCCATCTCGGAGCCGGAGATGTCGGCCGGCACGTCGATGAGGACAGGGGCCGGGGCGTCCGGTAGAGGCGATGTAGAACGCCCTCGCGCACGGTGGCGGTCAAGTCATCGGTGGATTGCAGCAGGAAGCTGTGCTGACGACGGGCATCGTGATGCCCACGATGTCGGCTTCCTGGAACGCGTCGGTGCCGATGACGGCGCGCTGCACCTGGCCGGTGATCACGACCATGGGCACGCTGTCCATATAGGCGGTGGCGATGGCGGTGACGACGTTCGTGGCGCCCGGCCCGCTCGTCACGAGGCAGACGCCGGGTCGCTCGGTCACGCGCGCGTAGCCGTCGGCCATATGGGCCGCGCCCTGCTCGTGGCGCGCGAGGATGTGACGGATGGGCGAATCGTAGAGCGCGTCGTAGATTTTGATGACGGTGCCGCCGGGATGCCCGAAGATCACGTCGACGCCCTCGGCCTCGAGGGAAGCGACGATGGCGCGCGCGCCGGTCATCTTCTTCCCCTCGTACGGGGTCGCGGTCCCGGGTCCGAGCGGCGCGCCGGCGACGGCGGCGCGTTTGAGCTCGAGCTCTTCGGTCAGATTCATCATGCGAGGTATGCTCCCTTGTCTGCGCTGGTCACAAGCTTTGCATAGCGGGAAAGGACTCCCGTCGTGTATTTCGGCGCCGGCGCCTGCCACGCGGCGCGCCGGCGATCGAGCTCTTCGTCGGAGATGCGCGCATCGAGCGTGCCCGCCTCGATGTCGATGTCGATGATGTCTCCTTCATGGATGAGGGCGATGGGGCCCGCCTGCGGCGGCTTCGGGGGCTTACGTGCCCGATGGCCGGGCCTTTGGTGGCGCCGGAGAAGCGCCCGTCGGTGATGAGCGCGACCGATGTGTCCAGCCCCATGCCGCAGATGGCGCTCGTCGGGGTGAGCATCTCGCGCATGCCGGGGCCGCCCGAGGGGCCTTCGTAGCGGATGACGACGATGTCGCCGGGGTTGATCGCGCCGCCGAAGATGGCCTCGCAGGCCGCATCCTCGCTATCGAAGACGCGCGCCGGTCCGGAATGCCTGCGCATGCCTTCGTCGACGGCCGACTTCTTCACGACGCCGCAGTCGGGCGCGATGTTCCCGCGCATGACTTTCAGGCCGCCGGTCTGCATGTAGGCGTTCTCTTTGGTGCGTACGACCTCGCCGTCGACAGGCGGGCATTGGGCCAGCCATTCGGCCATCGTGCCGTGGCACGTGAGCGCCGTCTCGTCGAGGAGTCCCGCGGCCGAGCTCGCCCAGGATGGCGGAGATGCCGCCCGCGGCGTTGAGGTCCTCGATATGCAGCGGCCCGGCGGGCGCGATGCGCGTGAGGTTCGGGGTCACGTCCGAGACGCGGTCCCAGTCGTCCATCGTGATGGGGCAGCCGGCTGCATGCGCGATGGCGGTCAGGTGGAGCATCGTGTTGGTGGAACCGCCGAAGGCCATGTCGAGCACCATGCCGTTATGAACGGATGCGGGCGTGATCAGGTCGCGCGGGCGGATGTCCCTCTCGAGCATCTCCATGACCTTCATGCCGGCCCGCTTGGCCATGCGGATGCGCTCGGAATAGACCGCGGGAACGGTGCCGTTGCGGGAAGCGCGATGCCCAGGGCCTCGGAGAGGCATTGGATGGAATTAGCGGTGAACATGCCCGAGCAGCTGCCGCAGGTGGGGCAGGCGGTGTTCTCGAGGTAATTCATCTCCTCCTCGGTCATGGTGCCGGCGGTGACCTGGCCTGCGGCATCGAACAAAGTATTCAGGTCGGTCTGGCATCCGTGCCTGTCGTGGCCGGCGAGCATCGGGCCGCCCGAGATCATGACGGTGGGGATGTTGATGCGGCAGGCCGCGATGAGCATGCCGGGAACCACCTTGTCGCAGGACGGGATGATGACCATGCCGTCGAAGGCGTGCCCGTTCACGACGCACTCAACGCTGTCGGCGATGACCTCGCGGCTCGTGAGGGTACTTCATGCCTTCGTGGTTCATCGCGATGCCGTCGCATACGCCGATCGTGGTGGCCTGCAGCGGCGTGCCGCCCTGCCATGCGGATGCCCGCCTTCACGGCTTCGGCGATGGTGTTGAGATGCAGGTGGCGAGGGATGATTTCGTTCTGGGACGAGATGACGGCGATGAGCGGACGCTCCAGCTCTTCGTCGGTGAGTCCGTCGGCCTTGAGAAGGCTGCGGTGGGGCGCGCGCGCCACGCCCTTCTTTATCGCGTCGCTTCGAAGCTGCATTCCAGTGTCTCGCTTTCCCTCTTTTTGACGAACCTCAAAAGAATGCGAGCAGGAGCATAAGCCTCTCTGGACGCCGATAACGGTGGCTGCCGGCCCGCCATAATGACCCGTCGCGGCCGAGGAGGATCGCTCCTGGCGCGACGCGCGTTCAAGCGCGCTGCTCGAGGGAGTTTCGAGCCGTCCAACGCAGGCTTGCTCACCGCCTGCTTTCAGGAGAAGGATTCGTTCCTATATGCCCTGTCGTCGCATGTATTCGAGTTGTTCGGATTATAGGCGCGTGCGCGGCGGGCGACGGGGACGGCGCGCCGCCTCGCACGGTTTCTTCATGTTTGCCTTACGAGACGTCCTCGACCTTGGCTCCGGGTTCGTCTGCGGGGGGATATTTGAGCAGCTCGTCGATCGTGATGAAGCGATATCCCTGTTCCTTGAGGTAGGGCAGCGCCGTCTTGAGCGCCTCGATGGTCTGGGAGCGGTCGCCGCCCCCGTCGTGCATGAGGATGACGTCGCCGGGTCTCGCCGATTCGATCTGGGAGACGATGTGGTCGACGCCGGGGCGCGACCAGTCCATCGTATCGATGTTCCATCCGATCTGCGCGGTGATGAGGTCGTCGACGTTGACCCAGACGGAGTCGGTGGGGAAATTGCCGCCTGGCGCGCGCAGCACGGGCGAGACCTCGTGGCCGAGCGCGCCCGCGATGCCGGAAAGCCCCTTGGTGATCTCGTCGCGCTGTTCGTCGGCGGTCATATACGAGAGGTTCACGCCCTGCCCGCTTCCCGCCGCATGGTCCCAGGTGTGGGTGGCGACCTGATGGCCGTCCTTCTCTTCGCGCACGACGTCGTCGGCCGCCGTTCCGGTGATCTGCGCCCCGATGGTGAAGAACGTGGCCTTCGCGCCATTGTCGGCGAGCACGTCGAGCAGCTCCTCGGTCTGTTTGGCCACCGGGCCGTCGTCGAAGGTCAGCGCAATCACCTTGTCGTTGCCGACTTCGGGATAGTAGCGCAGGTACGTGGTGTCGACCGGGTCCTGCTTGACCTCTTCGACCACCTGCTTGCCCGAAACCGAGCCGGTCTTGATGGATGCGACGCCGTCATGCCCGTCCTGCTTGACGCACAGCGGTCCCGACCCCTTGGCGACCCGCTTGCTCGGGAGCGCCGCGTTCTCGTCGATCGCGGAATCCTCTTCGACGTTCGTGCCGTCGGATACCTGGACGACGGCGCCGTTCTTAAGCGTGCGATCCGGATCGTCGACGGCCGCGCCGTCGACCGTGGCGGTGTAGCGCGTGCCGCCCTTCCGTCAGCACATCCCCTCGACATCCACGAGGTCGCCGGGCTTGACCTTGACGCCGCTCAGATCGAAGGCTGCATCGATGGTTCTGTCATCTTTGAGCTGGACCTTCGCATCGTTGATCGTGACCGTGATCGGACGGTGCGCCGACCAGGCCGAAAATCCCGCGACGATGGCGATGAGCACGAGGGCGAGGGGAAGCGCCCGCGTGAAGAGCTTGCGGATGCGGAATTCCCGGCGCAGGGCGCTCTCATGGGTGGAATGCGGCGTGCTGACCGACGCGCGGACGTATCCTTCGCGTCCGCTGCGCGCCGTCGCCCGCGACGGCGTCCTCGCATGGTCGTGGGCAGGCGTGGGCCGGCGGGAGGCACGGGAGGAGCGCGGCCGGGCCGTCGGCGCGGACGCGCGTGCGGTCCTCGCTCAGGCGAGGCGCATGCGACCCTGCGGACGTCGGCTTCGATGCATGCGCATGGGCGCGGCGGGAATCGTGTACGGACGGACGCTCTTGCATGGTGTGCTCCTCGGTGCCCGCGAGCGGGTGCATGACGCACGGCTCGGGCGGGCCGCGGTCGTATCGTCAGGGTTGCGCGCCATTATATCTTCGCGGCGAAGATGTCTGGTGATATTGAAAGATTCCCTACGTTACGTTTACGCATGCGGAGCATCGCGGGCGCGCGTGGTATGTTGTGACGCGTGCGTGCGCCCGGACGGATCTTTCCGAAATCGCGGCCGCACGCGCGCGGCATGCACTCCTCGCAGCCCCCATGGGGTTGCTCTGACGCGAACGGTACCTATATGGGATTGAAGAAGAGCGGCAAGCACGGGTCCTCGGGCAACGCAGGGGGCTTCGTTCCCGCATCGACGGTGAGGCCGGCGTCCTATTCCTCGAAGTTCGATTCCCGCCAGGCGTCTTCCGGGGCGTATGTAAGCGATGTGAGCTCCGTCATGCCCGATAGGAAGCGCGGGCGCATCGCACGCATCGTCGGCATCGCCATCGCCGCCCTGGTCTTCGTCGGCGCCATCGCGGCCGTCGCGCTGTACCTCTACACCGATCTCGATCAATCAGAAGCTTCGCGCGGGCGTCGACGACGATCTGATGGATTCGCTGAGCGAACAGGGTTCGACCGACCCGGAGAACCGTTCTACATGTTGGTCATGGGCGTCGACCGTTCCGAATACCGCGAAAGCACCGGCGACGACAAGTTCCGCAGCGACTCGATGATCCTCGTGCGCGTCGATCCGCGCCAGAAGACGGCGACGCTCGTCTCCATCGAGCGCGACACCTACGTCAACATCGACGGCGTCGGGGCCGACAAGATCAACGCGGCCGCTGCATACGGCGGTGCCGATCTGGTCGTATCGACGGTCTCCGAATTCGCGGGCGTGCCCATATCCCACTATATGGAAGTCGACTTCGACGGCTTCGAGGCGGCGGTCGACGCGCTCGGCGGCATCGACGTCGACGTTCCCATCGATATCGACGACGATCGCGCCGGAGGCTCGCTTTCCGCAGGCGAGCAGACCCTCGACGGCGAGCAGGCGCTCATCCTATGCCGCTCGCGCCACGCCTACGATTCCTACGGGACGGGAGATTTCTATCGCATGGCGAACCAGCGCCTGGTCATGGGCGCCATTGCCGAGAAGGTGCTGAGCTCCGACGTGGCCACCATGGCCGAGACCATCAACGCGATGTCCGGCTACATCACCACCGACATGTCGGTGGAGGATCTCATCAAGGTGGCCGAATCGATGCGCGGCATGGATATGGACAACGGCATCTATTCCGCCATGAACCCGACCTACGGCGCGCAGATCGACGGCATCTGGTATCAGTATTGCGACCTTGCGGCATGGCGTAAGGTCATGACCCGCGTCGACGCGGGGACTTCCTCCCTACGAAGACAAGGCGCAGAACTCCAACGACGGCGGCATCGTCGGTTCGGCGAGAAGCTATTTGGGGGCGACCGCCGACCAGACGGCCCGATCGGAGGCATCCGGCGAAGGCGACGAAACCGAAGAGGACGCGGGCGGATCCCGCACGGGCGCATCTGGAAACGCCCGAGGCTCCGCGGCGGGCGGGCGATAGGCGCGCGTACTCGCGCATTCCCACCCATTTCAGAAGGCGGTTCGAGGCGTTCCGTACCGCGTCGGCGCGTATCCTCGGGGTAACGCGGCGATGTTCATTTGGCTGATAGGGAAGCTCCGTACGGCGTCTTGTTGTATGATGCGAGCCGCATATAGAAGATCGAGCGGCCGTCGCGCGCCGTGAGCGCACCGGGTCGGGTATCGTCGTCCATATGCAGGGGCGGCCCATTCACAAGGAGAATGCCGAATGGCACGAAACCGACGAGAACCCACGTCGCAGCCTGATTCTCGCGGGCTCGACGTCCATATCAGCGGTGCCCGCAGCGCACAGGACTATTCTCGCGCCAACTCCCAATACTACCGGGAAAGCTCCCAGTCCTATCGCGGCGGGGCGCAGGATCGCGTCGACGAACCGAATCCTGTGGATCAATTCTCTCGGCGTTCCACGCAGACCGAATACAGCAAGAAGCGCAAGCGCGGATCACGCATGCGCAGGTGCTCATCGGCGTCGCGTCGACGTTCGCCCTCGCGCTCGTCGCCGTAGGGGTCGCGGCGGCCGCATATCTCTGGCAGGTGAATTCGAACCTGCATTCCAGCGCCGATCCGAACGCCTCGAGCGCCTTGACCGAGAAGGCTTCGGCGCAGGATCCCTTCTACATGCTGCTCATCGGCATCGATCGCTCCGAGTACCGCGAGGAAACCAACGAATACGACGGGGCGTATCGCAGCGACACGCTGATCCTCACGCGCGTCGACCCTAAGAACAAGAAGGTCACGCTCGTATCCATCTACCGAGACACCTACGTCAACATCGAAGGCCACGGTCCCGGCAAGATAAACGCCGCCTATGCGTTCGGCGGCGCCCAGCTGGCCATATCCACGGTTTCCAAGTTCGCGGGCGTGCCGATCTCCCATTACGCGATCGTCGACTTCGACGGTTTGGAAGCCGTCGTGGACAGCGTCGGCGGCATCGACGTCAACGTCCCGCGGGACATCGACGACGACCAGGCGGGCGGCGGTCTTTCCGCAGGCCAGCAGACGCTCGACGGCGAGCAGGCGCTCATCCTGTGCCGTTCGCGCCATTCCTACGACGACGTGGGCGACGGCGACGCGTATCGCGCCGCGAACCAGCGCATGGTCATCGGAGCCATCGCGGACAAGGTCCTGCAATCCGATCCTTCGACGATCCTCTCGACCATATCGACGCTTAGCCAGTACATCGAAACCGACATGAGCGCGACCGACATCGCGGGCCTGGCCGTCAATATGAAGGGGCATCGACGTCGAAACCGACATCTATTCCGCGATGAACCCGACCACCTCCGCCTACGAAGGGGGCGTGTGGTACGAATACAGCAATCAGGATGCGTGGGCGGCCATGATGAAGCGCGTGGATCAGGGGCTCTCGCCCCTGCCTAACGAGGCCGACACGACCAACGACGGCGGCGTCACCGACGGCACGCTCAATTCGGAATACGTCATCCAGCAGCTCATGTCCGAGGCGGATTCGTCGTCGGCCTCGTCGAGCGCGTCGATTTCCGGAGCGACCGTGACCGTGCTCAACGGCAACGGAGTGGACGGCGCCGCGGCCCGCGCGTCGTCGATGCTCACGCCTTCGGGGGCGAAGGTGGTCTCCACGGGCTCCGCCTCGTCGTTCGATCACGGCACGACGCTCGTCGTCTACGGAGAGTCGGGCAACGAGCAGGTGGCGCAGGCCATCGTCAAGAGGCTGGGCGTGGGAACCGCCATGCGCGACGACGGCAGCTTCGGATCGTTTTCGTCGTCGTACCTCGTCATCGTCGGAAGCGATTTCAACGACTAGGCGTTTCCGGCCGATCCGTCGCGTGTGCACGGCGTGAAAAGGAATGCCTTCCGCAGGCGCTCCATACGGTGCGCCGCGGTCGCGGTCGATCGGAGGCATGCGGGATTTGCCGCGCCTTTCGGGCGGCGCGAGTATGTCGGTACGGCAACGGCCGCGTGGTCAAGCGAAGGCGCGCGGCCGTGCCGCCCGCCCATCCACGTATAATCGTGGTCTGACAAGAGGTATACGATATGCGAATCGAGGCCACCTTATGACGAATCAGACGTTCAATCATGAGCAGGGCACGTCGGCGCAGCCTACGACCCCTCTCGTCCCGTCGGCCGAAGGCGCGGATCCCGCGACCTCGTCGCCGACCCAGCCTTTCGATCGGTTCCAGGCGAACGGCGCAGCCCAGGACGGCGCGGCGCCGTTCCAGCCGCAGGCATTCCATGGCGACGGATGGCGGAACGGTCCTGCGGCACCGGGCGCGCCGTACGCGAACGGTCCTGCGAACGCGCCCTATGCGCAGCAGATGCCCCTCGACGACAACGCACCCGGCCAACCGCTGCGCGAGCTTTCGGGGGCCAGAAGTTCGGGTGGCTCGTGCTCGGCTTCTTCTTCGGGCCGTTCGCCGCGCTCATCGCCGTCTTGACCGGGCATGCCAACTGGAAGAAGGCGCGCAGCCAGTCGATCACGTGGTCGTTCGTCGGCTTCGGGATCGCAGTCGGACTGTTCCTGGTCACATGCCTGTTCGCCGGGCTCATCTCCGCGATGCTCGGCCCGGTTCCGTACGATCCGGGCTACTATTACGGGCCTGGATACGGATACGGGCTACGGGTACGGCGGCCCGTACGACGGGGACATGCTCTACGATGACGATATGCTGTATGACGGAGAATGGTATTAGCGCAGGACTGTATTCCCGATGCGTGGTGACCGAATCTGCAGGCGAGGTGCGAAGTGATGGTACACTGCACGTTCGTACGCATCGTTTGAAAGAGGGCAGTCAACATGAGCGAGATGCAGACGCGGGATTCGTCGGAATCGTCATGGTACGGAGACGACGATATCGCCGAAGTGCTCTATTCGCCTGATCTGATCCAGGCGCGCGTTCGAGAAATCGGACAGGCCATCACCAGGGATTATGCTGACAAGGCATACGAGCCGACGCACGATGGATCGCCGGCCGTGCTGGTCATCAGCGTGCTGCGCGGCGCCGCCATCTACATGTCCGATCTGGTCCGGTCGATAAACCTGCCCTCGAGATGGACTATATGGCCGTGTCGTCGTACGGCAGCGGAGTCAAGAGCTCGGGCATCGTGCGCATCCTGAAGGATCTGTCCACGAACGTCGAAGGCCGTCACGTCATCATCGCCGAGGACATCCTCGATTCCGGCCTGACCCTCAAGTACCTTATGCGCGTCCTCGAGTCGCGCAAGCCCGCGTCCATCCAGATCGCTACGTTGCTGCGCAAGAAGACCGAGGTCCAGGCTCCGGTCGACTGCGCGTACGTAGGGTTCGAAATGTCCGAACGAATTCATCGTCGGCTATGGGTTGGACTACGCGGAGAACTACCGCAACCTTCCCTATATCGGCGTGCTGAAGCCCGAGGTCTACCAAGGAAACTCGCGAGCGACCAATCCAACAACGAATCGAACAGCAACGACGACCGCCGCGACGACGACCGCCGCGACGGCCGTCCCGTCCCCGCCCTCGTTCGGCGGCGAGCGTCCCGACTACCGTCCGCCTGCGCGGTCGGATGAAGGCCGTCCTTCGCGCGACGACCGCCCTTCGTGGACGAATCCTTCGACGAGCTCGGCGGATCGTCGTCCGATGGCGGCCCTCAAGGGCGCCCGCCTCGTCGCACGTCCATGCTCACCGCCCTGATCCTGTTCCTGTTCGCCTTCTTCGTCGGTAGCCAGATGATGACGATGATGGGCAGCTCCGAACAGCCCGATAAGCTTTGTCACCTCGGAATTCGTCCAGGCGGTCGAGCAGGGTCGCGTGGAGAACGTCGTTTACGATGCGGGGAAGTACACCGTTTCGGGCTCGTACTATCCGGCTGCGACCGCAGGCTCGTCCGCGGCCGATGCCTACAACACGGCGTTCGAATCCATCAACGTCAAGCTCGGCGCGCTCCTTTCGCCGTCCGATCCGACGGCGCTCGGCGTGAAGACGAAGGCCCTTGACGAGAAGACGTTGGGCGCGAAGTCGTCCTACGTGTCCACCTATGTGGGCCAGGATTCCCTCATGCAGCTCATGAAGGAGCATCCTGAGATCGAATACCAGGTCAAGCTTCCGAGCGGCATTGCCAATGCGCTTCTGAGCCTGGTGCCGATGCTCGTGCTCGCGGCACTCATGATCTTCTTCTTCGTCCAGTTCTCCAAGGCGAACAACTCCCAGATGTCGTTCGGCCGCGCCAAGGCGAAAAAAGACCGTGGAAGAACGCCCCGACGTGCGTTTCTCCGACGTCGCCGGCGAGGACGAGGCGGTCGAGGAGCTTCAGGAGATCAGGACTTCCTGATGGATCCGGGCAAGTACCAGAAGCTCGGCGCGAAGATCCCGCGCGGCTGCCTGCTCGTCGGACCTCCGGGCACGGGCAAGACGCTGCTTGCGCGCGCGGTCGCCGGAGAAGCCAAGGTCCCGTTCTTCAGCATTTCCGGCTCCGAGTTCGTCGAGATGTTCGTCGGCGTGGGCGCGAGCCGCGTGCGCAGCCTTTTCGAGCAGGCGAAGGATGCGGCGCCGGCCATCATCTTCATCGACGAGATCGATGCCGTCGGCCGCCAGAGGGCACCGGTCTGGGCGGCGGCCACGACGAACGCGAGCAGACGCTGAACCAGCTGCTCGTCGAGATGGACGGTTTCGAGAAGAACGACGCCGTCGTGCTGATCGCGGCGACGAACCGCGTCGACGTGCTCGACCCGGCGTTGCTGCGCCCCGGCCGCTTCGACCGCCAGGTCGTCGTCGATGCGCCCGATGTGCGCGGACGCGAGAAGATCCTCGAGGTGCACGCCAAGAACAAGCCGCTCGGCTCCGATGTCGACCTTGTGCGCATCGCCAAGCTGACGAGCGGCATGACCGGCGCCGATCTTATGAACCTCATGAACGAGGCCGCGCTCCTCACGGCTCGCCGCAACAAGGATTCCATCGGTATGTCCGAGGGTCAATGAATCGTTGGAACGCCTGATGGCAGGACCTGAGCGCAAGAACCGCGTCCTGACCGAGGAGACGCGCCGCACCATCGCGTACCATGAGTCCGGCCATGCGCTGGTCGGGCATCTGCTCGAGCATGCCGATCCGGTCCATAAGATCACGATCGTGCCGCGCGGCATGGCGCTCGGCTACACGATGTCCGTTCCTGACGAGGACAAGTTCCTCGTCAGCCGCGCTGCCATGATCGACGATCTGGCGGTGTTCCTGGGCGGTCGCGTCGCCGAAGAGCTGTTCTGCGGCGATATCACCACGGGGCGCCTCGAACGACCTGGAGCGCGCGACCAAGCAGGCGCGCAAGATGATCGTGAACTACGGCATGTCCGACGAACTGGGGCACCAGACGTTCGGCGAGCCGAATCACGAGGTCTTCCTCGGACGCGACTACGGCAATTCCGCCGATTACTCCGAGAAGACGGCCCAGGCCATCGACGCCGAGGTCGCGCGCCTGATGAAGCAGGCCTACGACACGGCCAAAGAGGTGCTCTCCGCACACGCGGACCAGATGCACCTGATGGCGTCCGTCCTGCTCGAACGCGAGACGGTCGACGGGCCTGCGTGCGATGCCCTGCTGGACGGCACGTGGGACGAATACCTCGAGAAGGAGAAAAGCCGGGCTCATCGCCGGCGAAGGCGTTTTCGCCGAGATCGTCGATGCGGGCTCGGCATCCGAGCAAGATTCCCCCGCCGTCGAGGCCCCGCTTCGCCGGTGCGGCCGAGACGGCATCCGAGCGCGCGACGGAGGATGTCCTGAAGCGCGTCGATGGGGATTCTTCCCAAGAAGGCCGCGACGCCTGAGCGGCAGACGTTTTGCGAGTACCATGGATGGGACCGCGCTTCGGCGCGGTCCCATTCGTTCATAAGGATCGAAGGAGCGTGCGGCCATGGAATGGCGCTGCGGATCATATGCGTTCGACCCCGGACGCCCATCGTCATGGGCGTGCTCAACGTGACGCCCGACTCTGTTTTCGGACGGCGGCGCGCATGCCGACCTCGATTCGGCCCTCGCGCACGCACGTGCCCTGGTCGACGATGGCGCGCAGATCATCGACGTCGGCGGCGAATCCACGCGTCCCGGCGCGGCGGAGGTTTCCTGCGAAGAGAGCGTGCGCGCGTCGTGGATGTCGTTCGTCGTCTTGCCGACCAGGGAATCTGCGTCAGCATCGATACGCGCCATGCTCCGGTCGCCCAAGCCTGCGTCGATGCGGGCGCCTCGATCATCAACGACGTCTCGGGCTTTTCCGATCCCGCCATGGTGCGCGTGGCGGCCGATGCGGATTGCGGCTGCGTCGTCATGCATATGCGCGGCACTCCCGCGACCATGCAGCGGAACACCGCCTACGACGACATCGTCGCCGAGGTGAAAGACTACCTGTCCCGTCAGGCCGCGCTGCTGGAATCCCATGGCGTCGATCGTGCGCGCATCTGCATCGATCCAGGTCCTGGATTCGGGAAGTCACCCGAGGAGACGCTCGTCATGATGCGCAATCTCCAGGAATTCGCGCGGCTCGGCTATCCGGTCATGTGCGCTCCCTCGCGCAAGAGCTACGTCGGCCGCGCCTACGGCATCGACGATCCGTCCGAGCGCGACGAGGGCTTCCGCCGCCGAGGCGCTGCTCGGCTGCGAGCTGGGCGCCACGAGTGCTGCGCATGCATAACGTCGCGACCACGATGGAGGCGCTCAAGGGCCTGCGCCCGTACGTGTTCCTCGGGCTCGGCGCCAATGTGCCCCTGGTCGCGCATCCCGGCGAAGAGACCGAGGGCAAGATCGCGAACCTCAATCAGGCCATAAGCGCGCTCTGCACGCTTCCCGACACCCAGATCGTCGACATCTCCCGCTTCTATGAAAGCGAGCCCGCGTATCTTGAGGATCAGGATCCGTTCGTGAACGCCGTGGTGCTTTGCGCGCACCGGCATCGCGCCGAAGGAGCTCTCGGCTACCCGCATGCGATCGAGCGCAGCCTCGGACGTGTGCGCGAGGTCGAAAACGGGCCGCGCACCTGCGATATCGACATCCTCGACTATCAGATGCATGTGGTCGGCTCCGATGCGCTGACGCTCCCGCATCCCGCGGATCCTCGAACGGGATTTCGTCGTGAAGCCTCTGATGGAGCTTGCGCCGACGCACGTTCTGGCCGATGGCACGGCCATGACTTCCGATCAGGTGAAATACGGGGCGGCCCATGCGCTTTAGAGTGACATGGAAGGGCGACCGCTTCCACGAACGATGATGTCTGGGCGCTCGCGCGCGCAGGCGAGCCGGCAGGCGCCTGCGTCGCTTCGTTCGTGCAGGAATCGGGGCGGGGCACGTGGAAGCGCGTGTGGGCGAGTCCGCGCGGCGGGCTGTACTTCTCCTTCCTGCTGCGGCCGCGCACGCCCCTAGCCGTCTGGCCCGAGTCGAGCATCCTGCTCGCTCGGACCTGCGCCCAGGTCATACGTGATTTCTGCGGCGTGGGCGACGGCATCGTGCGCGTGAAGCCGAAAAACGACGTCGTCTGCGATGCGGGCAAGCTCGCCGGCATATCGCTCGAGGCGCGCGACGGCTGCCTGAACGTCGGCTGCGGCACGAATGTGTTCAAGCCCGAAGGCGGCATCCGGACCGATGGGCGCAACGTGCCCGCGTATCTGGAAGACCTCTGCGTCCAAGGGGCGCGCGGGACGCTGGGGCCGTTTTCGGAAGAGACGATCGAAGGCTTGCTGGATGCCTATCTCGGCGATCGGGCGGCTCATTGACGTGCGGTCCGACGTGTTTTAGAACGGTAGGCGATAGCCCTCGCATGCGAGGGCTAAGGTTGATGGCGGGCCTCCGCTGCACGGGGGTCGAAGGAGCGGCGAACCATATGGCGCAACGGCATGACGAACACGGGGAAGCGGCCCGGATCTCCCGTCTCGGCACGGGCGATATCCGCGCGCTCGTGGTGGAATTCGCCGTCCCCGCTGTCGCAGGCATGATCGTCAACGGCGCCTACAACCTGATCGATTCGGTGTTCCTGGGCAATTTCGCCGAGGATCTGGCTCTCTCGGCGATCACCGTCGCATCGCCCATCATGCTGATCACGATGGCGCTGTCGATCTTCGTCGGCGCCGGCGGCAACGCCCCTGTGCGCGCTGCGTCTCGGTGAAGGACGGCACGAGGAGGCCGAGCGCGTCTTCGGCAACACCTTCGTTCTCGGGCTTGTCGTGGCCGTCGCGCTCGGCGCGCTTTCGCTCTGCCCGCCGGTGATCGAATTCCTGCTCGACCTGTCCTCCGCGACCGACGAGACGCGACCCTATGCACGCGCGTTCATTCAGATCCTTTGCGTGGGAGCGTATTCCAGCTGGTCGGGGCCGGTCTTAATAATTTCATCCGACGACGGGCGCGCCGAACCGCGCGCTGTGGACCATGGTGATCGGCGCGGTCGGCTGCACGGCGTTCAACGCGCTGTTCGTGGCCGGCTTCGGCTGGGGCGTCCACGGCAGCGCGCTCGCGACGGTCGCCGGCACCGCGCTTTCCGCCGCAAGCGTGCTGTGGTACTTCCTGAAGACCCCGGACGTGCCCATCCGTTTGCGCGTGCGTCATTTCCCGCTGAAGGCGAAGATCGTCGGCGCCATCCTGTCTCTCGGCGCCGCATCGTTCGCGGTCCAGGCCGGAGCGGCGCTCGTGAGCTTCGTCACGAACTATGTCCTGGTGACGTACGGATCGGCCGATCCGATCGGCGCCGACGGGGCGCTTGCGACGATCGGCGTCGTCAGCCGCGTGGGGATGTTCGTCATTCTTCCGCTCGTCGGCATGGCGATCGCCGTGCAGCCGATCCTCGGATACAACTACGGCGCCAAGCTCTGGAGCCGCGTGCGCGAGACCTTCCGCACGGGCGTCGTCGGCGCGACCGCCACCGCCACGGTCATGTGGGCGCTGCTCATGGTCTTCGCACGCGAGATCGTCGTCTTCTTCGGCATCGACAGCCCCGAGCTCGTGGATTTCACGGTACGCGCCTTGCGCATCAATCTGGTGCTGCTCCCGTTCATCGGATTCCAGATCATGGGATCGAACTATTTCCAGGCGACGGGCCAGCCGGCGAAGAGCATCGTCCTGTCCTCTCGCGCCAGATCCTCTTCCTCGTTCCGGCGCAGGTGGGGCTGCCTCTCGTCATGCCGCTCGTCTTCGACGGCATGACGCCGCTCCGTTCGATCTTCTTCTCGTGGCCGCTGTCCGACCTCCTTGCCGTCTTCACGGTCGGCATCTTCGTCATCGTCGAGATGCGCCGTTTGAATCGCCGTATCTCCGCTCAGGAACAGGAGGCATGAGGCGTATGCCCGAAGGAGCCGGCCTCTCTTGGTCGAACGTCTGCAAGGTCTACGAAGGCGCCCAGGGCGCGACGCAGGCCCTCGACGGCTTCACGCTCGATGTGGGTCCCGGCGAATCGGTCGCCGTGCTCGGGCCGTCCGGATGCGGGAAGTCGACGGCGCTGCGCATCGCGAGCGGGCTTGCGGCGCCCACGTCCGGCTCCGTTGCGGTGGACGGGCGGCCGATCGCATCGCCGCGCCGTGCGACGGCGCTCATCCTGCAGGATTTCGGCCTGCTGCCGTGGAAGACGGTCGCGCAGAACGCGGGCCTGGGGCTGCAGATCCGCCATGCGTCCGCGTCCGTGCGTCGGGAGCGCGTCGCGCAGGCGCTCGCGACGGTCGGGCTTGCCGACTTCGCCGATGCGTACCCGTCCGAGCTGTCGGGCGGCATGCGCCAGCGTCTTGCCATGGCGCGGGCGTTGACCTGCGATACCGACGTCCTTCTCATGGACGAGCCTCTGTCGGCGCTCGATGCCTTCCTGCGCGAGGAGATGCGGTCGATGCTGAAAGACACGTGGGAAAGGGAAGGGTATTCCCAGGTCATCGTCACGCATTCGGTCGAAGAGGCGGTCTTCCTCGGGCAGCGCGTCGTCGTCGTCTCGCCGCGTCCCGGACGCATCGTCTATGCGCTCGAAAACCCCGAGATGACGGATGCGGCCTGGCGCGATTCCGATCTCTTCTTCGAGCGGTGCCGCACGCTGCGCGCCGTGCTGCATGGGAGGGGGAACCATGCATAGAGAAGCCGTGCGCAAGATCGCAGGATACGCGCTTGCGATCGCGTTCATATTCGCAGGGGTGGCATATCACGGCGATGCTCGTGGGAAGTCCCGCCCTGCCCGAGCCGCTTCGGCCGTGCGGCAGCTCATCGCCTACGGGGATGAGATCCTGCCCGCGTTCGGCACGAGCCTCTATCGCGTCGTCATCGCCATGTTCGCAGGCACGGTGCTCGCCATACCCCTCGGCCTTGTCTGCGGGCGCTCTGCGCGCCTCGACGCCGTCTTCGCGCCGGTGCTCTATTTCCTCTATCCGCTTCCGAAGGTGGTCCTGCTTCCGGTGCTCATCGTGCTCATGGGCCTTGCCGACGCGCCCAAGATCGCGCTCATCGCGCTCACGATCTTCTTTCAGGTGCTGGTCACCGTGCGCGATGCGGCGAAGGCGGTTCCCGAGGACAGCATCGAATCGGTGCGTTCGCTCGGCGCCGGGCGCCTTGACGTCTATCGCCACGTGGTCGTGCCGGCCACGCTGCCCGAGCTCTTCACCGCGTTGCGCATCTCATCGGGCACGGCGGTCGCCATCCTGTTCTTCGCCGAAAGCCTCGCCGGCTCGACGGGCCTCGGGTACTTCATCGTGAATTCCTGGGCGTTGCTCGATTACCCGCGCATGTTCGCGGGCATCATCGCGATGGCCGTGCTGGGCGTGATTCTCTACGAGCTGTTCGACGTGGCCGAGCGCCGTCTGACGCGCTGGAGGAGGTCGGCGTAGCCGACGCGTAGCACGCGAATTCCTGCAGGCCATGGCTGGCTTCCGTAAGCCGTCGTTCGGGATGCCGATTCGGTGCCCCGTCCCATGGTCTTGCGCCCGTCTTCCGTCGGGCGCGGCCGATATCCTCCCCTGCCGCATGCATGCGATAGGGCAGGCGTTTCGATCCTCGTCAGTGCACGCTGGGCAGGGAGACGCTGAAGCAGGCGCCGCCCCGAGGGACGTTGTAGGCTTCGATGGTGCCGTCGTGCGCGTCGACGATGCTCTTGGCGATGGCGAGTCCCAGCCCGGATCCGCCGGTCGTGCGCGCGCGGGAGTTATCGCCGCGATAAAAAGCGCGTGAACAGGAGTTTCGGGATCGATATCGCCGAATCCGGGCCCATCGTCCACGACGCTTACGATCGAGCGGTCGGCGAATCCTTCGAGCCTGATGACGACGTGCCCTTCCTGGCCGATGAAGCGGCAGGCGTTCGCCGCCAGGTTGTAGACGACCTGGTAGAGACGGTCGGGATTGCCGAGCACGTCGGGGCTTCGCCGATCACTTCGATCGTGCCGCCCCGCTCGTCGATCAGGGGTTCGAGCGCATCGGCGACCTCGTTCGCCACGCGATGCAGATCGATGCGCTCGAGCGTGGCGCTGTCGGTGCCGTCTTCGATGTGCTGCAATGTGAGCAGGTCGTTCGCAAGGCGCGTGAGGCGCTCGGATTCGCTCATGATGGTCTGGCAGAACCGGGCGCGCATCTCGGGCGGCATATCGGGGTCGAGCATGGTTTCGGCGCTTCCATGGATGGCCGTGAGCGGCGTGCGCAGCTCGTGGGCGACGTCGCTGATGAATTTCGTCTGGCGTTTCTGCTGGATGTACAGGTCGCCGAATTGGGATTTCGATTTCTTGAACAGCGTCGCGAAATCATGGGCGAGCAGGTCGGCCTCATAGAGGCGCCCGTCGGGGGACAACCTCGGCGTCCGGCTCTCCGCGCAGGAGCGCCTGCGCCTTTGCCATCGCAGGTCTTTCAGGGGCTCGGCGATGTAGTAGCCGATCACGAGGCTGACCGAGAACGTGATGAGCGTGCCGGAGGTCGCCATCCAGAACACGGGCACGGGCCCGAATGCGTTGACCAGCACGAGCATGCCTGTGAGCAGGGCGCCCGTCGTCGCGAAGATGACCGTCAGGGATGGCGAAGTATGTCTGAAGGCGCTTGGGCACGCGCGTTTACGCCTTTGAAGCGGTACCCGTAGCCGCGGACCGTCTCGATGACGTTCTGGTCTATGCCGGCGGCGGACAGCTTGTCGCGCAGACGCTTGATATGCGTGTCGACGGTCTTGGTCTCGGTGATGTATTCCCAGTCCCAGGCTTCTCGCAGGAGCTCTTCGCGCGTGGCCACCTTGCCGGCCACCTTCATGAGGGCGGCGAGCAGCTCGAATTCGCGCGGCGTGAGGTCGATCGGGCCGTTGGGGCCGTCGGCGGAATGGCGGCCTTCGTTCAAGGTCACGCCGCCCGCGGAGATGGACTGGTCGGCCGGGGAATCCTCCAGGCGGCCGCGACGCAGCAGCGCGCGTACGCGCGCGATGAGCTCGCGTACGCCGAAGGGCTTCGCCAGGTAGTCGTCGCCGCCGATTTCCAATCCGACCACCTTGTCGAGCTCGGTGTCGCGGGCGGACAGGAAGAGGACGGGCGACGCGGTGCGCGCGCGCAGGCGGCGGCAGAGCTCGTAGCCGTCCATGCCCGGAAGCATGATGTCGAGGATGAACAGGTCGTAGTCTTTGCGCATGGCCGCGGCCAGGCCCTCTTCGCCGTTCGCGGCGGTATCGACGGAGAAGCCCTCTTTCTTCAGGCTGTACGAAACGAAGTCGGTGATGGACTGCTCGTCGTCGACGATCAGGATGGATTCGGGAGCATCGCTCATGGTGGCCTCGGAATTCCTCGGGGACGATTCGCGCCGGCGCCGCCGCGCAGCATGCGGACGTGCGCCTGACGTGGCTTTCGTTCGTATTCTAGCACGTGCGCATCCGACCTCTGGATGGCTCCGTTCCGCTGATTCCTTCCCGTCAACAATCGATTCGCGCCGCATGGGGATGAGTGCTCCACCGCATCGGACGCGCTCCGTATAATTCTGCTTCATACCCCGCATGAACCATGCGCGCCTCCTCGGACGTGCGCGACGAAGGAAGGGAAGGCCCATGCTGTCCGATATCGAAATCGCCCAGTCCGTGACGCCTCGGCGCATCACCGAGATCGCCCGCGCGGCGGGCATTCCGAGGAATACCTGGAACAGTATGGCGGCAGCAAGGCCAAGGTCGACTACAACCTCCTGCGCGACAAGCCGCGCGAAGCCGGCAAGCTCGTGCTCGTGACGGCCATCAATCCGACGCCTGCCGGCGAAGGCAAGACCACGACGACGGTCGGCCTTGCGGATGCCATGCGCCGCATCGGCAAGAATGCGCTCGTCGCATTGCGCGAGCCTTCGCTCGGCCCTGTCTTCGGCATCAAGGGCGGCGCTGCGGGCGGCGGGTACGCCCAGGTCATTCCTATGGAAGACATTAATCTGCATTTCACGGGCGACTTCCACGCCATAGGAGCCGCCAACAACCTTCTCGCCGCGATGATCGACAACCACATCAAGCAAGGCAACGCGCTCGGCTTCGATGTGCGCAAGATCGCCTGGAAGCGCGTCGTGGACATGAACGACCGCCAGCTGCGCAGCATCGTGGACGGCTTTAGGCGGCCCGGCGCACGGCGTCCCGCGCGAAGACGGCTTCGACATCACGGTCGCATCCGAGGTCATGGCCGTGTTCTGCCTGGCGACCGATGTGTCGGACCTCAAGTCGCGCCTGGCGCGCATCGTCGTGGGATACACCGCCGCCGACACCCCGATCACGGCGGGCGAGCTGCATGCGGAAGGCGCCATGTGCGCGTTGCTCAAGGATGCACTCAAGCCCAATCTGGTGCAGACGCTCGAAGGCACGCCGGCGTTCGTGCATGGCGGCCCCTTCGCCAATATCGCGCATGGCTGCAACTCGCTCATATCCACGCGCATGGCCCTCGCGCTGGGCGACTACTGCGTCACCGAAGCCGGCTTCGGCGCCGATCTGGGAGCCGAGAAGTTCCTTGACATCAAATGCCGCCTGGCGGGCCTTGCGCCCGACGCGGTCGTCGTCGTGGCCACGGTGCGCGCGCTCAAGAACCATGGAGGCGTGGCGAAGGCCGATCTGGGCGAAGAGAACCTCGATGCCCTCGAGGCGGGCCTGCCGAACCTGCTGCAGCATGTCGAGAACATCACGCAGGTCTACCATCTGCCCTGCGTCGTGGCCATCAACCGCTTCCCGACCGACACGGAGGCGGAGCTCGCCCTCGTGGAGGAAACCTGCAAGGAGCTCGGCGTGAACGTCGCTCTGTCCGAGGTCTGGGCGCGCGGCGGCGCGGGCGGGACCGCGCTGGCCGAAGAGGTCGTGCGCCTGTGCGAGCAGCCGAACGATTTCGATTTCTGCTATGAAAGCGGCGCTCCGGTCGAAGAGGCGCTCGGCTCCATCGCCGCGCGCGTCTACCGCGCCGACGGGGTCGAATTCACGCCGGCCGCCGCGAAGCAGCTTGCGCGCCTCAAGGCGCAGGGATTCGACGGGATGCCGGTCTGCATGGCCAAGACCCAGTACAGCTTCTCCGACGACCCGAAGCGCCTCGGCGCTCCGCGCGGCTTCACGATCACCGTCCGCAACCTGCGCGTGGCGGCGGGCGCGAGCTTCGTGGTCGCCTTGACGGGCGATATCATGACGATGCCCGGTTTGCCGAAGCATCCTGCGGCCGAGCGCATCGACGTCGACGAAACGGGAAGGATCACGGGACTGTTCTAATGCCCTGCCATCGACGAAACATTCCTCAACGAACTTGCATCCGACGCCCCCGCGCCAGGCGGGGGCGGGGCCTCGGCGTACGTCGGAGCCCTCTCGGCCGCCCTTGCGAGCATGGTGATCGCGATCGCCGGACGCAAGCGCGCCTACGAGAGCATCGCCGGCAAGCTGCAGGAGCAGACCGATATGCTCGCATCCTGCCGCGAGGCGCTGGTCGGGCTCGTCGAAGAGGACGCCGTTGCATTCGGCGCCCTCGCGGCCACCTGGAAGATGCCCAAATCGACGCCGGAAGAACGCGCGCGGAAGAGCGAAGCCCAGCAGGAAGCGCTCGTCGGCGCCTGCGAGGTGCCCATGCAGATCATGCGCATCTGCGCGAAGGTGATCGAGATCGACCACGACCTGATCGGGCTTGTGGACAGGATGATCCTGTCCGATGTGGGCGCCTCGGTCATCATCGCCCTCGGCGCCATGAAGGCGGCCGCGCTCAACGTGCGCGTCAACGCGGCGTACATGAAGGACGCCGATGCGGCCCAGGCCTATCTCGGCGAAGTCGACGACATGATCCGTACGTTCGAGTATTCCGCCCAGGTCGTGTACGACTTCGTGAAAGACAACGTGTAGGAAGCGTCTTCCGGCGCCGCGCCCGTTCCCGCACGAGAGGGTTTCGCGCGCCACCGGAAGAGGGTTTCGATCAGATAAGGAGTTCCATGGGACGCCTTCTTGTGGGGAAAGACGTATCGGCCCGCATCGCCGCGCGTGCGCGCGAGGGCGTGGCCGAGCTTGCGGTGCGGGCGTCGTGCCGACGCTCGCGATTCTGCGCATCGGGGAACGCCCCGATGATCTGGCCTACTGAACGCACGGCGGTCAAGCGCGCGGAAGCTCTCGGCGTCAGCGTGCGCCAGGTCGTCCTTCCGGCCGACGTCGGAACCGATGAGGCGCTGAAGGCCGTGCACGCGGTCAACGGCGATCCGACGATCCACGGATGCCTGATGTTTCGTCCCATGCCCTGCCGGCGTGGACGAGAGGGCGGTCTGCGCCGCGCTCGCTCCCCGAAAAGGATGTCGACGCGGCGGGAGAAGCCTCGCTTTCCGGGGTGTTCACGGAATCGGGCGTCGGATTCGCGCCGTGCACCGCGCAGGCCTGCATCGAGATGCTCGATCATTACGAGGTGCCGCTCGACGGTGCGGATGCGGTCGTCGTGGGACGAAGCCTGGTGATCGGGCGGCCCGTGGCGGCCTTGATCCTTTCCCGCAATGCGACCGTGACCGTCTGCCATTCGCATACGCGCGACTTGCCTGCGAAGATGCGCGCGGCCGATGGGTCGTCTGCGCTACGGGACGTGCGAAGGCGTATGGAGCCGCATGCTTCGCACCCGGCCAGATCGTGATCGACGTCGGCATGAACGTCGACGAGGCGGGGGCGCTCTGCGGCGATGTCGACTTCGCGGCCGTCGAGCCCATCGTCGATGCCATCACGCCTGTTCCGCGCGGCGTGGGAGGCGTCACGACGCAGGTCCTGCTCGATCACGTGGTCCAGGCTGCGCTCAAGGCGACGGCGTGGCCGGGGGCGGTTTCTGTCTCAAATAAGATGACGAATGGCGGGCACGTCCGACGGGGCGCGCCCGCCGTCTCGTATTCCCGGACTATGCGGACAGGTCGTTCAGATCCATTCCCATCAGGCGGTCGATGGTCAGGATGTAGACGCGCATCGCGCGCTTGAGCGTTTCTTCCGCAACGCCTTCGTCGGCGCCGTGCATCTGGCCGACCCAATCGGGGTAGTCGTCGTGCGGATCCAGCACGCCGAAGCTCGCGGCGCAGGGGAAGGCGCGCGCATAGGTTCCGCCGCCGATCGTGAAGGGGTTCGCCGTCCAGCCCCGTGGCGTCGCGGTACGCCTGCGCGAGCGTGCGCACGACCGGGCTTTCGGGATCAAGGACGAAAGGATCGCGCCCGCTGACGAAGCGCGCGTCGGCGCCTGCGGCCGCTGCGACGGACCGAAGCGATTCCATGATCGCATCGACCGTGGTGGCGGTGGGGAAAGCGGATGTCGAGCGTCGCCACGACGCGCTTCCTTCCGTGCGGACGGTGCCGATGACGCCGGTCAGCGGATCGAAGTGCGCATCGGAGCAATCGATGCCCGCGGCGGCGCGTCGGTGGATGCCGCGAGCGCCGATACGAGCCGCAGGAAATCGGCCTCGGCGCCGTCGACGAGCCTATGTCCAAGCGCGTAGTCGCAGGCGAGTCCGATGGCGTTGACGGTGCCTTCAGGCATGGATGCGTGCCCGCCCCTTCCGTGCGCGACGATGCGCGCGCAGGGATGCCGTCCACGTTTTCCTCGGTCACGGTCACGCGGTCGGTATCGGGCAGGCCGCTTCCTCGTGCCTCACCACGAGCGCGGCCATGCTGGGCACGGCATTCAGGGACGATTCGCCGGTCGTGAAAGTCGACGATCGCGCCGTCCTCGAAGGCCGGCGAGGCGATTTCGGCGTTGACGCAGCCCTTTTCCCCATAGCAGACGGGGAACATGTCGTCAGGCGTGAACGTGAATGCGGGAGCTCCGTATTTCTCCAGATAGAAGGCGACGTCCTGCATCGTGCCGACCTCTTCGTTCGCACCCATGATCATATGCATCGTATAAGGGCAGGGCGAATGCCGCGGTCGGCGAAGAACTTCATGCAGTACAGCGATATCGCGAGCGGGCCCTTGTCGTCGACGACGCCGCGCCCGATGAGAAAGCCGTCGCGCCGCACGAGCGTCCAGGGGTCGACCGTCCAGCCGATGCCTGGCTGCACGACATCCGCATGGCAGATCATCGCGAGCGTCTCGGGGCGCTCTCCCGGCAGTACGGCGACGCCGACGTCGCCGTCATTATCGGTTGCCTCGAAGCCCAGGCGGCGGGCCAAATCGACAGCGGCATTCAGACCGTCGTGGGCCTCTTTTTCCGCTCGGATGCTCGGGGCGTCGCGGCATCGAAGTCGACGACGCTCGGAACGGCGATGAGCCGCCCGACCTCTTCGACGATCTCTTCCCAATGGGCATCGATGAATGCGTCGGCTTCTTGCAGGATCGAAACGTCGGGGACGTATGCGCCATGGCGTCGGCCTCCTTGGCTCGTAGGCAGGAACGGGTGCGGAACGCCGCCTACGATAGCAGACGGGCATGCCCTTCGCCATCTTGGAAGGACTCGGGCGTTCAGGGTATACTCGCCACTGCGCCCGAGTGGCGGAATGGCAGACGCGGCGGTCTCAAAAACCGCTATCTTCACAGATGTACGAGTTCGAATCTCGTCTCGGGCACCATCCGTCTCAAACGGCATCGTGCCGTTCGCGGCCCCTCGTCGAGGGGTCGTTTCTGTTCAAGGGAGCGTTCGCCTCGCGCGCTTCCGGAAAGGACCTCCATGTCTCGAAGCCGTTCCGTCGCATTCTGCGGACTTTCCATCGCGCTGCTCGCGGTAGGCGCATGGGTCACGGTGCCGCTCGGTCCCCGTGCCGTTCACGCTCCAGACCATGATGATGGTCTTCGTGCTGCTTCTGCTGCCGTCGCGTGAAGCGCTCATCAGCATATTCGCATATGTCGCCATCGGTGCGCTCGGCATTCCCGTGTTCTCGGGCATGCGCGGCGGCATGGGGGTCGTGCTGGGCACGTCGGGCGGGATTCATCTACGGGTTCGCCTTGGGCGCCCTGCTCGCCGTCGCTGTCCTCCGATTCTGGCCTGAGCCTTCTTCCAAAGCGGCGTCATATGCGCGGGAAGGCGTGGCGGCCGTCGCGTTCCTCGCCGTTTCGTACCTGTGCGGATGGGTGCAGCTCATGGCCGTTGCAGACCTGGGTCCCGCCGCGGCGTTCCTTGCCGGCATCGCGCCGTTCATCCTGCTCGACGCCATCAAGCTTTACGATCGGCGTCGCGCTTGCCCATTCGGTGCGCCAGGCGGTTCCGGCGCTGCGCAAAGCGAGGGCTTGAGCTGCGAATCCTCGTAACGCATGCATCGCTGCGTTGCGAGGCGGATATCCTCTTTGTGAGTGACTTGACGAACGCCCGGGCGTGCCCGGGCGTTTTTCGCTGCTACTATGGCAGCGTTCATATGAGGAAAGGCGAAACATCATGGGATACGTCCTCGCATTCGATACGGCGAACGAGGCTGCCGTCGTCGGCATAGGATCCGTCGATGCGGATGGAGCAGAAGCGGGTCGCATCGTGTTGAAGGAGGCCCCTGCGCGCCTTGTCGCCGGAGAGGCGCGCGCCGCCCATCGCGCGAGCAACACCGTGCTCATCCCTATGATCGATGAGCTGATGGCCGGAATGAACATCGAGAAGGACGACATCGCCGCCGTCGTGTGCGGCCGCGGTCCCGGCAGCTTCACGGGCGTGCGCATCTGCATGGCCGCCGCCAAGGGAATCGCGTCGGGTCTCGAGGTCCCGCTGTTCGGCGTTTCGACGCTTGATGCCGTGGCTTGGGGCGTGTGGGAATCGGGGTACCGGGGAGCGATGATCGTCGCTGCCGATGCGATGCGCAAGGAGGTCTATCCGGCGCTCTTCATGATCGATGGCGCAGGCGCGCACCGCCTGACGTCCGACGCCGTCGTGTCCGCGCGCGCGGTGCAGGACTGGATCGACGAGGCCCTCGCCGTCGCGCTTCCCGATGCGACGCCTGCTCGCTCCGACGTGCTCGTCTGCGGCGATGCGCTCGCGAAGTATCAGGGTTCCTTCGCCGAAGCGGGCTTTCCCGTCGCCGACGATGCCCTCTGGGCACCGAGCCCCGAAGGTCTTCTAGCGCCCGCCGCATCGGAGGCGACGCGGCGACGCTGCTTCCGGTATACACGCGGCTGTCCGATGCGGAGGAAAACGAACGGGTAAGGCTTTCGCGCCGGAGGTGCGCAACCTCGCGTCGGGCGTGCAGGCCGAGGGCGCGCTCACGTTCCGTCCCCTCGATGCGGCGCATGCGCCCGATGTCGCGTCGCTCGAATCCCGCGCGATGGGCACGGACGCCTGGAGCGAGGCGTCCGTGCTCGATGAGCTTCCGCGCAAGGATCGTACCTGGTGGGCTGCGTTCGTAGGGGAGCAGCTCGTCGGATATTGCGGCGGTCTTGTCGTAGACGGCCGGGTCCAGGTGCTGAAGATCGCCGTCGAAGACGGTATGCGCCGTCGAGGGAATCGCGCGGCACCTGATCGGTCTCGTGGCGTCCGATGCGCGCGACCTCGGCGCGACCGGAGATGACGCTTGAGGTGCGTGCATCGAACGAAGGCGCGCAGCGCTTCATGCGGGGCGCTCGGGATTGAGCGCATCGGGGTCCGTCCCGGCTATTATTCCGATCACGAGGATGCCGTCATCATGACGGGGCCGCTTCCGATGGTCGCACGCGATGTCGCCGGCATGTCGCTCAAGATCGACGAGATCTCCCGCAGGGGCATGCGGGCGCTTCGAACGGCGACGTCTCGGAAAACTGATTCGGCCGCGTGCTGCAGCGGCCGTGACCATGCCTATTTCTACTCCTCTCATCTGCGCATTCGAAAGCTCATGCGACGAAACGGCCGCATCGATCATCGCAGGAGACGGCACGATCCTTTCGGATGTCGTGGCGTCTCAGGTCGATTTCCACGCACGGTTCGGCGGGTGGTTCCCGAAAATCGCGAGTCGCAAGCATATCGAAGCCATCTGCGGTGTCGCGGACGAATGCCTCGAGCGTGCGGCGGTCGCGCTCGGGCGTCCGTCTTTGCGCTGGCGCGATCTGGACGCGATCGCCGTCACCTATGCGCCGGGGCTTGTCGGGGCGCTCGTCGTGGGCGTCTCCTTCGCCAAGGGCCTTGCCTGGGGATCAGAGGTTCCTCTCGTCGCGGTCAACCATCTCGAAGGCCATCTGTACGCCAACAAGATCGCCGATCCCGCGATCGCTCCGCCGATGGTCGTTTTCGCTCGTGAGCGGCGGGCACGATGCTCGTGCACGTGAAGGACTGGGCGAACTACGAAACGCTCGGCTCAACGATCGACGATGCGGTGGGGAAGCGTTCGACAAGGTTTCCAAGGCGCTCGGCCCTCGGGTATCCGGGCGGCCTATCATCAGCAGATACGCAGCGAAAGGCAATCCGCGCGCCATCGATTTTCCCCGCGCGCTGCTGCATTCGGGCGATCTGCGCTTCAGCCTGTCCGGCCTGAAGACCGCGGTCATCACCCATATCCATAAGCAGCAGGAGGCGGGCATGCCGCTGAACATCCCGGACATCGCGGCCAGCTTCCAGCAGGCGGTCGTGGACGTCCAGGTGGCGAGCCCGTACAGCGCTTATCGAGACCGGTTCGCGCACGTTTTGCCCTGAGGCGGCGGCGTCGCCGCCAATCCCGCCTTGCGTGCGGCCTACGAGAAGATGTGCGCGAAGAACGGGTTCCGTTTGGTCATGCCTCCGCTGTCGGCCTGCGGCGACAACGCCGCCATGATCGCGGAGGTCGCGCTCGACCGCTTCGCGCAGGGCAAGCTCGCCGATTTCACGCTCGACGTGAAGGCCCATGCTCCCGCTCGATGAGGGCGTATTAGGCGCGTCATGCGTCAATCTGATGCCACGGCCTACCGCCTCGCATCAGATCTTCCGCCATTTGATCAAAGAAGAAGGGGCCCGCTCGATCGAGCGGGCCCTTCGCAATCTCGGGATGAGATCGAAGTTACTTGAGCTGGGAGAGAGCGTCGTCCACAGCGGCCTTGACGCCGTCGGTGGTGATGGTGGCGCGGAAACGCCCTCGATGTCGGAACCCTGGGCCTTTTCGATCTGGGCCTTGTAGGTGCCGTCCTGGATGGCCTCATAGCCGCCGATGCCCTGGGTCTCGTTGTCGCCCTTGATCTCGGAAACGGTGATGGTGCCGTCGGAAGCCTTCGCGAGGGTGACGGTGATCTCGCCGCCCTTGCCTGGCGGTGCCGGTTGCGGTCTGACCGTCGGCAGCGCGCGAGCCACCGCCGCAGGCGGTAAGGGCGAGACAGCTCACGACGGCAGCGGATGCAGCAATCTTCGTAATCTTCATCCTAGATCCTTCTTTCGAATCGCCAACAGTAGGGATGCGGGCAGTGTATAGCATCGTTGCCAAGGTGCGTTCTGAAAAAGGACGAAATCTCGACAATTATGGATGAAAAAGGCATCATCCCGCAGATAATTACTCTATGCAACCAGGTGAAAAAGCTATTTCGAAGCGCTTTGGGACGGTCTTGTCGACGACGTGCGCGACATTGTCGCGGTCGATGAAGACCGCCGTCGTGATTTCCGGCCTCGACCGGGCATAGTCCATGCCGTATTCGATGCCGAGCGCGCAGAGCGTCGTAGAGAAATCCCTCGCAGTCGACGCTGCGGGGGCCGACGACCGTCACGCCTTCGACATCGGTTTCGACGGGCATGCCGGTCTGCGGGTTCAGGATGTGCGCGAACCTGCGCCCGTCCTTCTCGAACATGCGCTCGTACAGGCCGCTCGTGACCACCGAGCCGTTCGCGATGGATACGGCGCCGAGGATCTGCGAAGCGTCGCGCGGATCCTTCACGCCGATGCGGAACGGCGTGCCGTCGGGGCGCCCGCCATGAACGGCAACATTCCGCCCAGGTTGACGAAGAGATGCTCGAGCCCTTGGGATGCCATGAGATCGATCAGCCGGTCCGCGATCCAGCCCTTCGCCGTGCCGCCCACGTCGATCGAGGCCTCGGGGTCGGAAAGCGTCGCGATGCAGACGTCGTCGCCGTCCAGAAGCTTCAGCTTCTGCCATCCCACGTGCGCAACGGCTTCGTCGAGGGCTTCCTGGTCGGGGATGATGCCCCGATGGAAATCCCAGAGCCGCGTGACCGAGCCCATCGTGATGTCGAGCATGCCCTCGGACAGCTCGCAATAGCGCAGGCTGTGCGCCAGCACGTCGTAGGTGTCGCGCGCGATGACGACGCTTGCGCCGCGCGATTCGTTGATGCGCGCGATGTCGCTGTGGGGAAGGAATCGCGAGAAGAGGCGCTCGTACGTTCGGCACGCATCGCGGCCGGCGAGAAACGCCGCCTCGACGGCGTCGCGGTCGCCTGATGCCTTGAAGGTGACGATGGTGTTGAAGGCGTAGAAATTCGCTTCATGGTAGCGATGCGGGTCGTCCGCGGATGCTTCCTCGAAGCGCCAGTCCTCTTCGCGCGGGATTATGTCAAGCGTGGCGTCGTTGGTGTCCATGCATCCATTGTAGGGTGCAGGGTATGCGAAGAGTTTACGAAAAGAAAACCATATCGAATTCCCTCAGGGGAAAGCGGGTATGCTTTTTCGCACATGCGCATTTCTCGGGCGATTTCATGGTATGACGTGCGAGAAGCCGGATGCCGTCCGCAGCAGGGCGCGTCCGCGCATCGAAAGAGGAAGTGACAGGACGAAGGCGGATCGCGTCGTTCCAAGATGCCGGCCGTGCATCTCGGATCGCGTCGTCCCCGGAAGGACGCTAGGGGAGTTAGGCTAGGACATGCAACTGTATTCGCTCGAGTTCGTCTGCTTTCTCTGCACGCTGCTCGTCGCATATTTCGCCGTCGGACGGCTGTTCGGACGCGGTCAATGGATCGTGCTTCTCATCGGATCGCTCGGGTTCTACATGGCCACGGGCTGGCAGCACCTCTTCTTCATCCTGCTGACGGCCGGTTCCACCTGGCTCGTCGGCCTGGCGTTCGGCAAGCTCGACGCGCGCTGCAAGGAACTGCGCAAAGCCGCGGAGAAGTCCGAGAAGAAGAAGATCAAGGCGAAAGTTCGCCCGCCGCAAGTGGTACTTCCTGCTCGCAGCGCTCATCTTGAACTTCGGCGTGCTTTCCTACATCAAATACTGGAACACGTTCCTCGACACCGTGGGCGCGGGCGACAGCTTCCTGGCATCCAGCCTGCTTCTGCCGCTCGGCATCTCGTTCTACACGTTCCAGTCCGTCGGATACTTGATCGACACCTACAACGGCAAGGGCGAACCCGAACGCAATTTCGCGAAGTACCTCCTGTTCGTTTCGTACTTCCCGCAGCTTATCCAAGGTCCCATCAACCGCTTCGACGCGCTCGCCCACCAGCTGTACGAGCGCCATTCGTTCGACGCGGACAACGCCAAGCGCGCGCTTCTGCTCATCGGCTTCGGCATGATGAAGAAGTTCGCGATCGCGGACCTGCTCGTACGTTCGATCAATGGCTGCCTGAACCACATCGACGGCTCCACGCCGGGCTCCATCGTGGTGTTCGGCATCCCTGCTCTACTCGGCCCAGCAGTACGCCGACTCTCCGGCGGCATCGACATGGTGCGCGGCGTCTCCCAGCTCTTTCGGCATCAAGCTCGCCGAGAACTTCCGTCAGCCGTATTTCTCCATCTCGCTCGGCGACTTCTGGCGTCGCTGGCACATCACGCTGGGCGCGTGGATGCGCGACTACGTCTTCTATCCGTTCGCGTTGCGTCCCTCGATGCGAAGCTGGGCAAATGGTCCGGCGACAAGCTCGGCCGCCACTGGGGCCGCACGCTGCCGGCATCCATCGCGAACATCCTCGTGTTCTTCCTCGTGGGCCTCTGGCACGGCGCCGACGCCCACTTCATCTGGTGGGGCCTGTACAACGGCATCGTCATCGCGGCGGCCGACCTCGCATCGCCTCTGTTCGAACGCATGATCAAGCTATTCAGGGTGAATACCGAAACCGCGTTCTGGCACGTCTGGCGCATCCTGCGCACGTTCATCGTCGTCAACATCGGCTGGTACTTTCGACCGCATCGAGGATTTCGGCGACGTGCTCACCGGCTTCTACAACACCATCTTCAACTTCAGGGCCGATCTGTTCATGTCGGTGCTGAAAAAGCTACAGCGTCAATTACATCGGCATGTCCTTGCGCATCGCCATCATCGGATGCCTCATCATCTTCGTCGTGAGCGTCCTGCGCGAACGCAAGGTGGATGTGGCCGGCGAGATCCTGAAGCTCAACGTCGTCGCTCGCTTCGCGATCTATACGTTCGTGCTCGTGCTGACCATCGGATCGTTCGCGTATGCGCCGAGCGCAGGAGGATTCATCTATGCGAATTTTTAAGGCAGGGGCGAAGATCGTCGCCGTTCTCCTTTTCATCGTCCTCGTGAACTGGGGCTTGACGTTCGTGATCGAGCCGACCGGCTCCAAGAGCCAGGTCATGTGGCATGACTACTACGAGCAGTCCGATATCGACACCGTCTACGTGGGACGTCCCAGGGCGAGCGCGGCTTCGATCCCGCGGCCATCGACGAGGAATGCGGCACGTCCTCGTACAACATGTGCACTCCCAGCCAGCTGTTGGAGGAGTCGTTCTCGGCATCAAACAGGCGTACAAAGACCATCATATCAAGCGCGTGGTCTGAGCTTCGAGGTGTCGCTCGTGCAGAGCGAGGATTCTCGAGCCCGGGCGGCGCCTCATCGCAACAAAGACCGCGGCAAGCCGCTGCAGTTCGCCAAAGACGCGCTCCCGTGCCTGACCGACGATCGCTTCTATGGCAAGAAGGATTCGATCAACTGGATGTTCCCTGGGTGATCAACCACGTCGACGCGAAGCCGCAGAAGCTGTATCGCAACATCGAGATGAAGCTCGACGGCACCTCGATCGCCGATGCGGCCATGGAAAACGAAGAAGGGCTGGACCTACTACGGCAAGGGGCTACGGCAACTACGACAGGGGTCTACGACTACAATCCCAAAGGTCTATCGCAGCTACCTGGATACCTACGGCAAGAGCAAGCCGAACGACCGCAAGATGCAGACGCTCGCCGATATCTGCGACTATTGCGCCGATCACGATATCGAGCTCGACGTCATCTGCACGCCCCTGCCCGCTTACGACATCCTCGAGTACGACGGCTATTTCGACAAGCTGGTCGGCATCAAAAGCCTCGTCGAAGAGCATGGCGCGCACTACTACGACTTCAACCTGGCGCGCCCCGAGCTCTTCGATCAGAAGCCGGAGTATTTCGCCGACTATCAGCATATGAACACCGAGGGCGGCAGGATCTTCAGCGAAGGCGTCGCGAAGCTGTTCCAGCATATCGATGCGGGCGACGACGTGGACGACCTCTTCTATGCGCCGGAGGACTACGCCTCGCACATCGACTATATCGACATGGTCACCTACAAGACCAAGAACAACGACGACGGCAGCACCAAGATCGACGCCAGCGTGCTTGCCGGCGAAGGCGTCCAGGCCGAATACCAGTTCCTCGTGAAGAACAAGGACACGGGCAAGTGGGACGTGCTGCAGGATTACTCCGATGAGTCGAGCTACACTTTCGACCCCGACAAGCCCGGCACGTACCGCGTCTGCGTCAATGCGCGCAAGGTCGGATCGACCGCCGAATACGAGCGCTGTAGGACGTTTTCCATCACGAAATAAGATAGGAGAAGGCATGAGAAACGTACTTGAGTGGCTGGAGTCCACGGCCGCCGTCTCCCTGACAAGACGGCATTCGCCGATCCCGATTCGACGGTGGGCTTCGCCGAGCTCGCGGCGCGTGCGCAGGGCGTGGGAACCTACCTCGCCGCGCGGCAGGCGCCATGCACGCCGGTCGCGCTGTTCCTCGAGAAGAGCACCACGGCCATCTGCGGCATGCTGGGCGCCACGTACGCGCGCTGCCCGTATTCCGTGCTCGACGTCCGCCAGCCTCGCGAACGTCTGCTCGGCATCGTCGGCACGCTCGAGCCGGGCATCGTCCTGACCGACGCCGCCTATGCCGATGCCGCGCGCGAGGCATTCGAAGGCACGTCGCTCGATGTGGTCGAGCTGGAAGGCATCCTCGGCACCGCGGCCGACGCCGATGCCATCGCCGCCCTCCGCGCGTCGGCGCTCGACGTCGATCCGCTCTACATCAACTTCACGAGCGGTTCGACCGGCACTCCCAGGGCGTCGCCGTGTGCCACCGTTCCGTCATCGATTTCATCACGCACTTCACGAGCCTTTTCGGCTTCACCGCGCACGACGAGATCGGCAATCAGGCCCCGTTCGACTTCGACGTGTCCGTCAAGGACATCTACAGCGGCCTTCTGACGGGCGCGACGGTCCACATGATCCCGCGCGATTACTTCAGCCAGCCGGCGAAGCTGATGGATTACCTGGTGGAGCGTAAGATCACGACCTGCACCTGGGCGGTAAGCGCCATGCTTCGTCTCGATCATGGGCGGCTTCGACTACAAGGTTCCCTGAGACGGTGAACAAAGGTCATCTTCAGCGGCGAGGTCATGCCGGTCAAGCAGCTCAACGTCTGGCGCGCGATCTGCCGCACGCCACGTACGTCAACGTGTACGGCCCGACGGAGATCACCTGCAACTGCACCTACTACGTCATCGACCGCGAGTTCGCGCGCGACGAGGTCATTCCTGCAGGTCGCGCGTTTCCCAACGAGAAGGTCTTCCTGCTCGACGAGGACGATGTCGAAGTCGTCGGTGCGGGGGAGCACGGCGAAGTGTGCGTGAGCGGAACCGCCCTTGCGCTCGGGTACTATAACGACCCGGCGCGCACGGCCGAGGCATTCATGCAGAATCCCTGAACACGCGCACGCTCGAGATGATGTACCGCACGGGGGACATCGGCATGTGGGACGAGGCGGGCAATCTTGTCTACGTCGGGCGCAAGGACCATCAGATCAAGCATCTCGGCCAGCGCATCGAACTCGGCGAGATCGAAGCGGGCGCCCAGGCGGTCGACGACGTCGAACGCGCCTGCTGCATCTATAATGCGAAGAAGAAGCGCATCCTGCTCTTCTACACGGGCGGCATCGACAAGGACGCGCTGCTCGAGGAGCTGAAGTCCAGGCTTCCGCAGTACATGGTCCCGAGCAAGGTCTTCGAGGTCGAAAGCATGCCCATGACCAAGAACGGCAAGATCGACCGCAAGGTCCTGGCGGAGATGGGAGGCGTCAGATAATGATGACGAACGAAGAGCTTTCAGCCGTCGTCGCCGATTACGGCACGCCCTGCATTCGTGTTCGATGCAGGCGCTCTCGAGCGCCGCATCGCGGCATGCAGGGATATCGTCGGCGAGACCGTCGGCCTATGCTACGCGATGAAGGCCAACCCTTCTTCGTGCGCCCGGCCGCCCATGCCGCCGACCGCCTCGAGGTCTGCAGCCCCGGCGAACTCGACATCTGCAAGCGCGCCGCCATCGATCCGGCGCAGATCGTCTATTCCGGCGTGAACAAGCTGCCGGAAGACATCGGGGACGCCATCGACTACGGCTGCGGCGTATTGACCGCCGAATCGCTTCTGCATGTGCGCTACATCAATCAGGTTGCGCTCGAAAAAGGGCCTGGTCGTCGACGTGCTGCTGCGTCTCAATGCGGGCAGCCAGTTCGGCATGTCCAAGGAAGACCTCGTGTCCGTCGTGGACGACCTGGGCGCCTGGCCCGGCATCCGTGTGGTCGGCATCCATTATTTCGTGGGCACGCAGCGCAAGAAGCTCACGCACCAGATCAAGGAGCTCGAGAAGATCGAAGCGTTCATCGACGAGCTCGCATCCGAGCACGATTTCGTCGTCGAGCGACTCGAATACGGCCCCGGTCCGGCTGTCCCGTATTTCATGGACGACGATTTCTCCGACGACCTCGCGCCGCTCAAAGAGATGGCCGACGTGCTGAAGCGCGTGGCGACCAAGGCGGAGCTCACGATCGAGATGGGCCGCTTCTTCGCGGCTCCCTGCGGCGCGTACGTCACGCGCGCGATGGACATGAAGTCCAACAAGGGCACCATTACTGCATCCTCGATGGCGGCATGAATCATCTGACCTATTTCGGCCAGATGATGGGCATGCACGTTCCGCAGATCGCGAACCTTTCGCACCTCGATCGCACGGTCGATGCCGACAACGTCGCGGAATGGTGCCTGTGCGGCAGCCTCTGCACGATCAACGACATTCTGACGCGCGCGGTCGAGCTCGAGGACTTCCGTCCGGGCGATGTGCTCGCGTTCTTCAACGTGGGGAGCCTATTCCGTCACGGAGGGAATCCATCTTTTCCTGAGTCGCACCATGCCGCGCATCGTCGTGCGCTATGATGACGGGAGCGTGGCGCTCGTACGCGATTTCATCGAGACGAGCACCCTCAATTGGATCCAGCAGTAGCGAAGGAAAGAAGCATCCATGGAAGAAATCACGCTTGATGCGGTCATCGAAATGCTCGAAGACGTCAAGGAAGGCGTCGACTATCGCAACGCCACCGGGCTCGTGGACAATCGCGAGATCGACTCGTTCGATATCCTTGCGATCATCTCCGCGATCGACGACGAGTTCGATCTGTCGGTTCCCGCGAAGGACATCGTTCCCGCGAACTTCAACAGCGCCCAGTCCCTCTGCGCGCTGATCAACCGTCTCGCCGAAGAGGAATAGCCGCCCGGGCGCGCATGGCGTCCGAAATCGGGAAACGGAGGGCGTTCGGGCCGATACGGCTCGGGCGCCCTTTCGGCTATGGCCGTTTGCTGGCAGAGCGCATCGCGCTCGGCCGTATCGGGTATACTGAACCGAGTTCATGCAGTGCCTTGGACGGGCATGGGCGGCGATATGTTTCGAACCTGGTCAGGTCCGGGAGGAAGCAGCCATAAGGAACCTCTGACGAGCGCCCTTGCCTCGTCCAAGGCACTGCGTTTCTCGGCCTCGCCCGCGGTGCGGTGGCATCCGAGGCCATCCGACACAGGCAGGCGAACGTGGGCATCATCCGATTCTTCATCAATCTGCTGAGCGATCCTCGCACGGCCATCGCGGGATGGATCGTGTCATTGGGCCCGGCGCTCGTCTACGCTCCGCTCTTCCTCGTCGTGTTCGTCGAGACGGGGCTTGTCTTCTTTCCGTTCCTTCCCGGCGATTCCCTCCTGTTCGCCGCAGGCGTCTTCAGCGCCGACGGCGGCGGGCTCAATATCGTCGCGACGCTCGTCGTCTTCTGGACGGCGGCCATTCTCGGCAACACGTCCAACTACTGGATCGCACGGTTCTTCGGATCGCGCATCGTCGATTCCGGCCGGGTCAAGGCCCTGACGCCCGAGCGCATCGCCAAGCTGGACGGGTTCTTCGCGACATACGGCGGGCTCACGATCGTGATCACGCGGTTCATGCCCTTCTTCCGCACGTTCGCGCCGTTCGTGGCGGGCATGGGGCACATGGGATTCGCGATGTTCACGCTTTTCAACGCCATAGGCGGCGTATCATGGGTCAGTCTGTTCGTGCTGTCAGGATATTTCTTCGGCGGGATTCCGCTCGTCCAGGCCCATTTCGAGGCCATCCTTTTGGGTATCGTGGCGGTGTCGGCCGCGCCGGCGGTCGTCGGCGCGGCACGGTCTGCGCTCGCATCTCGGAAGAAGCGCTAGCCGACGGTGTTTTCAGATGCGGGACGTGCGAAGATGACGTTTCGGAGGTTCATGGCGAAGGCAGGTTTCTATGACAGAGGCGCTCTATAGGAAGTATCGCCCGCAGACGTTCGACGACGTCGTGGGCCAGATCCATATCGAACGCACGATCAAGAACGCGCTCGAATCCGATCGCGTGAGCCACGCCTATCTCTTCTGCGGCCCGCGCGGCACGGGAAAGACCACGATGGCGCGCCTGCTGGCGAAGGCGCTCCTGTGCGAGAAAGGTCCGACGCCCGCGCCCGACGGCGAATGCGAGCAGTGCCTCGCCATCGCCGAGGGCACGCACCCCGACGTCAACGAGATGGATGCGGCCAGCCGCACGGGCGTCGAGAACGTCCGCGAGGAAATCATCGGCCGCGTTCAGTTCGCCCCGGTCCGCGGGACGCTACAAGATCTATATCATCGACGAGGTCCACATGCTGTCCACGGCCGCCTTCAATGCGCTGCTGAAGACGCTCGAGGAACCTCCGAGCCATGTGGTCTTCATCCTCTGCACGACCGATCCGCACAAGGTTCCGGCGACCATCCATTCGCGCTGCCAGCGCTTCGACTTCCACCGCCTTGCGAATGAGGAGATCATCGCGCGCCTCGGCGCCGTCTGCGCCTCCGAAGGCGTGGAATTCGAGGCGGAGGCGCTCGAGCTCGCGGCCAAGCGCGCCCAAGGCGGGATGCGCGACGCGCTGACGACGCTCGAGCAGCTCATCGCGTTCGGCGAGGGCCGCGTCACGATGCAGGTCGCCCTCGACGTCCTGGGGGCGCTCGACTCGAACGACATGACGGACATCGTCGCGCGCATCGCTCGACGCGATGCGGCCGCGTGCTTCACATGGGTGGCGGAATATGTCGAAACCGGTGCCGATCTCGCGCAGTTCGCGCGCGATCTGGCATCGTACGTGCGGGATCTGTATGCGTTCATCCTGACCGACGGGGCGCTGGAGCCTCGGTCGTCGGCGACGAACGAGCAGCTTGCGGCTCAGGCGGGGCTGTTCGGTCCCGATCGGCTCGCGCATGTCCTTTCGATTCTGGGCGATGTGTGCGCCGAGCTGCGCTCATCGGCCAATCCGCGCCTGTCGTTCGAAATCGCTCTGACGCGCATGGCGCGCCCTGAAAGCGATCTGACGCTCGCATCGCTGGCGGCGCGTCGAAGAGCTCGAGCGCGCGTGCGAGCGGGGCGCCCGTCTCGTGGATGCGCCTGCCGTTCGTGTTGCGGCTTCGACGCTCGACTCGATGCCGGTCGCCGACGCGCCGATGGCTGCATCCGCAGCTGCGGATGCGCCTTCCGCATCCGGCCTTTCACCTTCGGTGATCGCGGCGGCGCGCGCGATCAAGGGGGGAGAGGCTCCGTCGTCCGCACCGTCGTCGATACCGGCGCCCCGGCATCGGCTGCGTCCGATGCGCCGGGATCCGACGCATCTTCCGGCGCGGCTGCGGCTGCGCCTGCAGAACGCATTCCCGCCGTGCAATCGGGACTCGATTCCTCGCCGGCGCCTGCGGCGGATCCTCCGTCGGCGTCTGAGCCGAAGCTGGCCTTTCTCGTCCGCGGAGCCTTCGAAGCCGTCCGTGCGAAGCTTTCGAATCCCGCCGCCCTGCAGAGAGGATGGCAGGCGGCCGTCGCCGAGGTCAAGAACCTGAGGACGGCATATGGCGCGTTGCTCCTGTCCGCAAGCGTGTCGCCCGTTCAGGGCGCGTCGGGCTTGGCCGTCGAATTCTCGCATGAGAATTCTTTCGCGTTCTCGGCCGTGCAGAAGCCCGAAGTGTCCGAGATGGTCTCCGCCGCGCTCGCGCATGCGTTCGAGGAGAGGTGCCCTTCGAATTCACGCAGGGAGGCGGCCGTCCCCAAGGCTCGTCGCGCACGAAGGGCGGCGATTCGGCTTCGTCCGCTTCGGTGCCTGATCAGTCGCGTTCTTCGGGACGTGCGGGCATGAGCGCCGCCGAACGCGCGCGCGCCGCTATGGAAGCGGCCCGTGCGCGCGGGGATATGGACGCATCCGTCGCACCCGCGTTCGACCGTGCGACGACGCGTCCGATGCCGATTCCGTCCTCTGCGCTTCGGCCGGCTGTCGCGGAAGCGGCTGCGCCGCCCGACGGAGATGCCGTCCCGTATTCGGATGCTGACGCGGAATCCTACGCCGACGAGGCTGCCGCGCACGCCGTCCTGACCGTCGACGATTGCGAAGCCCGTCGATCCCGCCGAGGCGGGCAGGCGTCTCGGATTCGACTCATGGTTCCCGCGCGCAGCGAGGAGATGCCTCCTCGCCGGATGGCCGATGCCCGAAGATGCCGCCGGAACGTCGAACCCTGCGCAGGAAAAAGCATCCGTCCCGGAACCTTCGGCGAAGCGTGCGCCGCATCCGTCTGCGATGCCTGCGAGGAAGCGCCGGCATCGTCCGCGTCCGCCTCTGCTTTCGGCCGATTCCGATCCGGCGGCGCCCGGCGTTTCGGGGCAGCAGGCCGGAGGCCGCCCTCGACCGTCCGATGCGGAGCCTCGGACCGAGAGTCGCCCTCGACCGCCCGCGCCGGCGCCTGAGCCTGCGCAGGATGCGGGGATGGATGCCGCGAGCATCTTCAGCGCGCTCGGCGTTTCCCTCGACGACGTGCAGGAAAGCTCGTAGGTCCGTCGCGACGGAGTGACTGCCGCCGCGCGTCGTGGCGCGATTGCCGTCGGACGACGGACGATATAGATAATCCGCTGCGGCGCCCGTCGGCGTCGCAGCCTTGAATCGAGACGAAGGAGCATTCCCATGCCCGATATGAAGCAGATGATGCGTCAGGCCCAGAAGATGCAGGCCCAAATCGCAGCCGTTCAGGACGAGATCAAGGATATGACCGCCGAGGCGACCGCGGGCGGCGGCATGGTCAGGGCCGTCGCGGGCGGCGACATGTCGATCCGCGAGCTCGTCATCGATTCGGCCGCCGTCGATCCCGAAGATGTCGACATGCTGCAGGACATGGTCCTCGCGGCCTGCAACGAAGCGTTGCGCGCCGTCACTGCCAAAGGCGAGGCCCGTATGAGCATGGTCGCAGGCGGGATGCATATTCCCGGCCCTTATGTAGGAAGGCGGCCGACCAGTGGAGGCCGCTCCTGCCATACGAGACGTTGCTCGATGAGCTCGAGCGCATGCCGGGCGTCGGTCCTAAGAGCGCCCAGCGCATCGCGTATTGGATCCTGAATTCGATAGAGCGACGGCCGAACGTCTCGCGCAGGCCGTGCTCGATGTGAAAGAGCTCCGTGCATTTCGCCCGCGCTGCTTCAACTACGCGCAAGGCGATGTCTGCGATATCTGCGGGTCTGCGAATCGCGATGCGCAGACGATCTGCGTGGTGAGCGAGCCTCGGGACATCACGGCCATCGAACGCACGGCGGTGTACAAGGGTCTGTACCACGTGCTCGGCGGGGCCCTGTCTCCCATGGACGGCATCGGTCCCGACGATCTCAAAGGTCGCGGAGCTCATGGCGCGCCTTGCCGCCGAAGATGTGACGGAGGTTCTTATCGCCACGAATCCCGATGTCGAAGGCGAGACGACGGCGACGTACCTTGCGCGGCTCATCAAGCCGTTGGGACATCGAGGTCTCGCGTCTCGCGAGCGGCCTTCCGGTCGGAGGGGACCTTGAATTCGCCGATGAGGTCACGTTGGGGCGGGCGATCGAAGCGCGCCGCACGTTGTGACGGACGCGTTCGCGATTTCGCTCGGGGCGAAGCCTTGCCTGATGTGTAGAAACGTTGTAGAATAACCCTCGTTACAGAGGCGTAAGCTTCGAGTAAGTTTGAGGACCTTGCTCATAGGGAGGGGAAGCAAGGTCCTCTTCTTGTGTGCGGATGCGTTCGATTTCTTCGGCATGGTCGCATGCATTGAACATTCCATCTCGGGCTATAGGCGAGAATGCGTGCCCAGGGCCCATCGGCGATCCGAACGCATCGGACGTTCCGTTCAGAGCGTATGCGATGCATCGAAGGCGTCCGGCGTGCATCCGAAGCATAAGGGCCATAGCACGGGCCCAGCATGAAAGCGAAGAACGGCCTCGGAATCGTCCCGAGGCCGTTGTGCATGCATGGTGGGCGATGAGGGGTTCGAACCCCCGACCTTGTGCGTGTAAAGCACCTGCGCTCCCGCTGCGCCAATCGCCCATAAGGCAATCCATTTTCACATATCCCGACGTTCGTGTCATGGCTTTTCTCGAACGTGATGAGAAGCGCATCGGATCCGACGGCCTTCTCGCAAGAAGGGATCGCATCGCGCGGCGTATCTCCTCGTGCTTTCGGCAAGGCTTCGGACGGGGCGGCGCAAGGTCGTCGCGCTACCGTCTCTTCCACGCAACAGGCGAGGAGGAAGCGATGAGGAAACGAAGATCCCTGGCGTTCGGCGCGGCATGCGGGTCATATGCGCCGCATGCATGGCGGCATATGGCAACCAGCTCGAAAGCGCGGTAGCCGACGAGCGCGCGGAGATGCTCGAAAGGTTCGGAGGCGAGCAGGTGGAAGTCCGCGTCGCGACGCGCGATATCGCGGTCGGCGAGAGGCTGAGCGATGCGAATTCGACGTCGCAGCTCTGGCTTTCCGCCCTTCTTCCCGATCAAGCCGTCATAGACGCGGGCGACGTGGCGGGGCGCTCCGTCACGACGCCCATATTCGAGGGGAGGTCGTGCGCCCAGCGCTTCGACGAGACCGAGGAGAAGCCTCTGCAGGTTCCCGACGGCATGTGCGCGGTGAGCGTTCCGGCCGACACCCTCGCAAGCGTCGGCGGTTCGGTGGCCCCCGGGCGCTCGTCGACGTGTACGCCTCGTCGGGTTCGTCGACCGATCTGCTCGCCCAGTCCGTGCTCGTGCTTCGACGAGCGCATCAGGGCCAGGCGTCCGCTCGCCTGCGGCGTCCTCGCCTCTTTCCTGGGTGACTCTCGCGGTGGCGCCCGATCGCGTCGAGGAATTCCTTGCCGCCGCCCAAAGGACCGAGCTGTACTTCACCCTGCCGGCTTCCGGCGTTCGCGGATCCAAAGAGGGCGGTGCGCAGGGCGAAGACGGCGGATCGGCCGATGCCGATGCGAAACAGGGAAGAAGGCTCGCCCGACATGTCGGCCGGGACGGCAGGTACGGAAGGAAGCGCAGGGGCGGCATCGACCGATGGCGAGACCTCGCGCGCCGATGGCAGGAGGGGAAATGAAGCGGCTCAGGCTTCTGTGCGCCGAGGAGGAAGTTCTCGCGCATCCGGAGATGATGGGGCTCGAAGGCGAGCGTCTCGATGCGCTCGAATGGGTCTTGTGCGTGCATGGCGCCGAAGAATGCCGAAGCGCGGCGGAATCGCTTCCCGATTCGGTCGGCGTATGGATCGTGTCATGCGACGACATGGATGCCGTGAACCTTGCGGCTGCGCTCAAAGCGGGACGATCCCTGATCGAAACGTGTCCCTGGTCTCCTTCTCTCCCGACGGATCGCTTTCGAGCCGCGCATCGCAGGCGAGTATAGACGGCGTGCTCGACGAGGGCGCGTTCAAACGGGAATTCGCCACATGGAAGCGCGATGATGCGAGGTTCGTCGCCGCAGAAGGACCGATGCGCGAAGGCGTGCGGACGGTGGGGAGTTTGCCGAGGACGATCCGTGCGACGCGCTGAGGAGCGCGCGATGCCTTCGCTCGAAGCCTCGGTGCCGCGCATGCTTTCGCATGCGCCCTGATTCCGCCGAGGCTCGCGGCAAGGCTATAGGCATTCTGTCGGCGAGCGGAGGTTCGGGCAAGAGCACCGTCGCGGCCCTGTGTGCCATCCGGGCCGTCCACCTCGGCTTGAGCGCGGCGATCGTGGATGCCGACCTGCAGTTCGGCGATATAGCGTGCGCATTCGGCGTGAAGGACCCTCTTTCCGCGGACGAGGCTCTGAGACGTCCTGACCTGGTCACGTCTTCGGTCGAGGGCGCACCGGCCGTCGGGGGCCTCCTGCCTCGATCGAGGATGCCGAGGCGGCGGCGATCGCCCTTCCTGCGCTCGTTCGAAAACTGAAGGCTCGGTTCGACGTCGTCGTCATCAATACCGGCTCGTTCTGGACGGACGTGCATGCAGCGATCCTGGATTGCACGGATGCGGTCGTTTTCGTCCTCGACCAGCGTTCGACGTCGTTGAAGTCGACGGTTCGGGCGGTCGAGCTGTGCGGGAGGCTTGGCGCCGCCACGAGCTCGTTCTCCTTCCTCGTCAATCGATACGAGGAATCCGGCCTGATCACGACTATGGATGCATCGTGCGCTGCACGGTGCGCACGTCGGCGTCCTTCCCCGTGCGGGTCGGGAGGTCGAGGAACTGTTCAGCTCGGGATGCCTCATCGAGCTTACGAAGGAACGCAACGCCCTGTGCAATGCGCTCGCCGAGGCCGTCGATCCGTTGCTTCCCGGCATCGAGCCTCGCGGCGCCCAGGAAGGAAAGGCGAAACGATGGAGCCCGTTCGGGTTCCTTCGCAAGAAGGAGGCGTGCGCATGAGCCTGGCGCAACGGGTCGAGGAGGCGCGTTCATGCGCGTCCGATTCGGCGGCCGAGGGCGTCGCCGTCGACTTCGCCCTGCTTCGATCCGCCGTGTCTCGATTGCTCGATGCCGACGAGCTCGCGCGCATGGTGTCCGACAATCCCATGCAGGCGCGAAACGAGATCAGGGAGGCGTGCAGGCGCGTCTTCGCGCGTCCCGATTGGAACGGCAGGTCGACGGCGCTGAACGAAAGCCTCGTCCAGGCGCTGCTCGACACCGTCTTCGGCCTCGGTGCGATCCAGCCTCTTATGGACGACGGGGATATAACCGAGGTGATGGTGAATGCGGGGAGGAAGGTGTTCGTGGAGCGGCGGGGCGTTCTTGAGCCCTTTGTGCTGCCCAGCATCTTGACGAGAAGCAGGTCAGAGCATTGATCGATAGGATTCTGTCGCCGCTCGGCCGTCGTGTGGACGAGTCGTCTCCCATGGTCGACGCCCGCCTTCCGAACGGTCATCGCGTGAATGTGGTCATTCCGCCCATAGCGGTCGACGGTCCGTGCATGACCATCCGCAAGTTCACCGCGCGCGTCATGACGCTCGATGAGATGCGAGGTTCGGGTCTCGTTCGGCCGCGAGGAGCAGACGATGCTGGAATGGGCCGTTGCCCTGCGCAAGAACATCGCGGTCTGCGGCGGGACGGGAAGCGGGAAGACCACGATGCTCAACGCCCTTTCATGCCTCATTCCGCAGGACGAGAGGATCGTGACCATCGAGGATTCCGCCGAGCTGCGATTCCTGGAGCATCCTCACGTCGTGCGCCTGGAAGCGCGGCCGGCGAGCTCGGAGGGGTCGGGCGCCGTCACCATTCGCGACCTGGTGAGAAATGCGCTGCGCATGCGGCCCGACCGCATCGTCGTGGGGGAGTGCCGCGGATACGAAGCGCTCGACATGCTTCAGGCTATGAACACCGGACATGATGGGTCGCTGACCACCCTGCATGCGAATTCGCCTGAGGATATGACGATGCGTCTTGCGGCCATGGTCCGTTTCGGGTCCGACCTTCCGGTCGACGTCATAGAGGGCATCATCGCGTCTGCGCTGGACGTGGTCGTGCAGGTGGCGCGTTGGAGAGACGGTCGCAGGTTCGTGTCTTCGATCGCGGACGTCCTTTCTGCGGACGATGGAGCAGGCTGTCGCGTCGTGCGCGCATACGAAAAGGGTCTCGCGGATGCTCCGGGCGCATGGAGGGCCGTGCCGCGATGGCTTGACGAGGCCGCGCACGTGGATGAGAGCCTGGGAGGGAGGTGGAGGCGTGGATGCGCAGGTGCTTTTGGGCGGAGCCTGCCTTGCGGCGGGCATAGCCTGCGGAATCGTTGCGTCCCGCACGTTCGTCTGGGGTTCAGGGTGCTCGATGCGCGCGGGCGCAGGCGGATTCCTTTCGCGGCGAAGATCGATCGGGCGTCGGCGGCACGGGCAGGGCGCTTCGTATCGTCGGATACGTGACGCGAAACGGCGTTCCGGCGTTTTCGTGGGCGCGAAGGGCGGTCCTGTCCTTCCCGCGCGCGAGGCGGCGCTTCGAAGGGGTCGCGGACATCGTGTCCCGATCATGCGGAGGCGCATCGGTCGAAGGGGTCTGTGAGGCATTCCTTCTGCTCCTGTGCATGCTCGGAACCGTGTCTTTGATCGCCGCGAGGTCCGTGATCTTCACGGCTTGCCTCTGCGCCCTGGCCGTCGCGTGCGCCTTCGCGGCCGCGTCTCGTCGAAGGGATGCCGAGCTGCAGCGCATGCGCGAACTCGTTCCCGACGCCCTGCGATGCATGGAAGCCTGCTTCCATGCAGGCCTTACGGTCCCCCAGGCGTTCGCAGAGGTCGCCCGTGAAACCAAGCCTCCTTTGCGCGACGCGTTCTCCATGGTTTCTCACGACATGGAGCTGGGCAGGTCGGTCGATGAAGCGCTCGAAAGGTTTCGACGGGCGTCGAGCCTTCCCGAGCTGTCGTTCGTCGCCATGGCGCTTGACGTGCAGCATGCATGCGGCGGCGATGCGTCGCGAATCGTGCAGAGCGCGCAGGAAAGCGTGGAGAGGGGAATCGAACTCAGGCGTTCGCTCAGGGTGCAGACCGCACAGGCGAAGCTGTCCGCCCAAGTCGTCAGCATCATGCCGATCGCCCTGCTCGTCGTTCTGTCGGGCATAGACCCCGGCTTCATGGACCCGTTCTTCGAAAGCGGCGCAGGCATCGCTTTGCTCGTGTGCGCTGCGGTTATGGAGATCGCCGGCATCGCGATCGTGTCGCGCGTGCTTGACGTCGATATAGAATAGGAGGAATCCCATGAACGTGCTTCCTGATGGCAGCCGTGCTCTTCGCCGCTGCAGGAGGGGTCGTCGTCTCGACGGAGGCGATGCGTTCTCGCGCGCGAAAGGAGCTCAAGCGTTCCGTATTGCACGCGTCGTCGCTTCCCGAGCGTCCTGCCGAGGAAGGATCGCTCTTTCGCTTCCGGCCATTCGTCCCCACGTCGGGCGGGAAGCCCGACCTCAGGATCGAGCGGCATGCATCGGAGCTGTTCGATGCCGTTTCCCTCGGCATGAGGGCAGGGCTCTTCGATGCGGCCTTCGCCTTGTATTGCACGAGGTTCGACGACGAGCTTGCAGGGTGTGCCGGGATGCGCACAGGGCATGGTCGACCGGCGTGCTGACCCGCGCCGAGGCGCTTGCCTCCATAGCGTCGAAAGCCCGAAGTCCCACATTGGAGCGCTTCGCCGCGAATGTGGAAAGAAACGCCCGGTTCGGAAGCCCCATGGGGCGCATGCTCGACGCGCTCTCCCGGGAATCGTCGGGCGCGTACCGCACGAAGATCGAAGAGCGCGTCGCAAAGGCGCCGATCGAAATGCTCATTCCGACGGCGACGCTCATACTTCCCGCGATGCTCATCGTGATTCTCGGCCCCGTGCAAGTCTCGACCTGGCATGACGTATGCGTCATGCATCATCACGAATCTCTCAGGAAAGGATCTTCCCATGTATGAGAACCAGCTCTCTCATCTCTCTCCTGCCGCCCCGCGCGATGGAGCATCCTGCGTTTCGGCGCCGTCGTCCGCCCGCGTACGCACGCGTGCGATCTGCATCGCCCAGAGCCTCCACGCGTCGGCGAAGGCGAAGCTTGCATGCAGGAAAGGGCAGGGGCACGACGGAATACGCGATCCTCGTGGGTGTCCTGGTGGTAATCGCCATCCTCGCGATCACGGTGTTCAAGCCCAAGATCCAGGAACTTTGGGATGCAATCGCGAGCGGCATAAACGGGCTATGAAGCGGTGCGGTGCGGATGCGCGCCGGCGGCTCGCGACGGGCCTGCCGCGCAATCCGATGGGCTTCTTCAGGCGTGCACGTGCCGGAGATGCGGGTCAATCCACCGTCGAATACGCCGTGGCCCTTTCCGTCGCGACGGCGATCTTCATCGCGCTCGGGGGTCTTCTGGAGATCTCTTCAGGGGAGGGTCTGTCCCAGGGATCGTCGAATCCCTCATGAGCAGGATTCCAGGAGGTCTTGTCTATGCTGCGATGCTCTGACCTGCGTTTGCGATGTCTTGTTGGCGGAGCCTTCGGTCAGGCGACCGTCGAAGCGGCGCTCCTCATACCGGTGCTCTGCATTGCGGCCCTCCTTGTCCTTCAACCTCGTTCATCCTGTTCGGACGCCTCGCCATGCAGGCATCGGCAGCCGATGGGTGCAGGGTTCTCGAAACCCTCGAACCTGGCCACGAGGCGTGGGCGAAGGATTTCATAGCGTACCGGCTGTCCGGAGTGCCGGATGTCCCGGCGTTTCATGCAGGCCTGTGGGACATCGCGATCGAAGGGGACGAGACGTCCTCCGTCGTGCATGTGAGCATCGCGCATCGTGTGAAGCTCCTGCCCTTGCTGGGCTTCGCGGCCGGTGCGGCCGGGTTCGCGGATGCGGACGGATGCTGCGAAGTGAGCGTCGAGGATTCATTGACGAAAGACGAATGGCTGGCCGAGGTCGAGTCGGGGCTTGCGCCGTCGGTCTGGGTATCGCGTTGGGAGGAGAAGGTGTGAAGCACCGGTCGAAGCAGCGGCGCGCAGGATGCTGCGTAAAAGGGGCGATGGGCCTGTTTTTCAGGGAGGATGGCTACACGACGGTCGGCGCGGCGCTGGCCGTTCTTCTCACGTGCTCGCTCGTGTGCATGTCGGCCTGGGCGTACGAGGCGCAATCGCGCACGTCTTCCATCCAGTCGATCGCCGACGCCGCGGCGTTGGCGGCGGAGAACGAGGTCGCCGAGTTCGATAGAGCCGTCAAGGTGGCGGATGCCACGTTGTTGAGCATGTCCCTGACGGGAATCGTCCTGCTGGGGAGTCGGCACCGTCTGCTGCTGCGTTCCTGCGGCCGCTCCTCTGGGGAACGGCTCGTGGAAGCGGGAGCGAAGGTCATAGAGAAGCGTTCCGCGGTTGCGAAACGCTTCTCGGAATCCCTGAACGCGGCCCAGGCCGCGCTGCCCGCCCTCGCCGTCGCATCCGCCGAGGCGGTCATTCTGGAAAACGCTTCGGACGATCTGCGTCTGTTGGGATACGTGGAGGTCGTGCCCTGGAAAGGCGAGGCCATAGACGTGCCCGACCCTGCTTCTCAAAGACGCCTCGATACGGCCGAATCGAACGCCGAGGAAGCCGAGCGGCTGGCCAAAGAGGCGGACGAAGCGTCGACGCGCGCGAACGAAGCGCTCGAGCGCGGGTTCGAGGCGGATTGCGGGCGTACCCAGGCGCATGCATGCGCGAGAGGGCCGAAACCCCTGTCGACTATCTCGCCGATCGACAATCCTTTTGTAGTGAATCGAGTGCGACCTGGACGTTCTCCGTCGCCCTCGAACGTGCGCGCGCATATTACCGATGCCGCTACGACCAGGAACGTCCTGCTTCGGTCAGCATGGAGGAAGAGGTGCGCAGCGCGCTGCGCAAGAGGTTCTACGATTTCGCGATAGACGAGCTCGCCCGCGGGAGAGCGTGACGACGACGGCGTGTCGGAGCCCGACCTCTATTTTCCGCTGCTGCCGAAGAACGCCGACGAGTTGAAGCGCACGTCGCTGTACACCGACCCGCTCTTCCCGGTGAGCGGCGGTGCCCATCGATACCTCTGTGCCTGGTCGGGATGCCCGTCTCTTGCGGAATCCGGTTCGGCGGGCATGGGATCCCTCTCTCATATCGATGCGGGAACGCTCGAGGTATGTCCGCATTGCGGCGTGAACGCGTCGTACATGGGAAGGGTCATGGCGGCTTCGTCCTCGATCGATAATGGCTTCGAATACCACTATCGCATCGTCGCGGATGCCGCAGAGGAATACGAGTCGTCCAAGAAGGCCGCAGTCGAGAAGACGAACGAGGCGAAGGGATCTCGTCACGAATACGTTCGACGCGCTGGGCCGGGCGCTTGCCGACGCCGTTTCGTATCGAATCGAGGCGTTTCTCCCGCAGGTTCGGCGTCGTCGTCGCCGTATCGGCCGATGCGAGCGCCGAAGCGCCGGCGGCGTTCGTCACCGCGCCCGGCGATCTGGGCTCGTTTGCGGCCATCTCGGCGAGCACATGCGTGGAAGATCCGTCCGAGAACGTCATGGCGTCCTTGCTCGACGGAGCGCGCGAGGAAGTCGACTCCGAGCTCGTGGCGGGAGGAGACGTGGCTTTGGGAATCTGGGGCGTGATGATCGATGCGTACGGGGGAGGCGTGGACGCGCTCGCATCCGGAATCGAATCGATCTTGAACGGCATTCCCCTCATCGGACCGAGCGGACTTGGAACCTGGGCCTCCGATGAGCTGACGAGGCGCATTCGGGATATCGGCCTCGAGCCTGCGAGCACGGGGGCTCCGAAACCGGTGGTCATCAATACGAGGCATGTGCTCGACCGGGTCGACGGTCCCTTGGCCGAAGCGATCATGCGTGTGAAGGAGGCGGTGCCATGAGATCGGAGAAGCGCATAGCGGGTCAGATGACCGTCGAGTTCGCCGTCGCGTTTCCCGTCATCGCGATGATCGCGGCAATCGCCTGCCTTAGCGTCGCCTACATGGGGTTCTGCGCATCGTTCGACGGTGCGGCGAGGAACGCTATGCGGCTTGAGGCAGACGACGGGAACGATGCCGCGGCATCGGCTGAAATCGCGGATCGCATAGCGGCTGCGACGGGCATCGATCGATCGTGCATCTCGGTCGATCGGTCGCGCACGGGCTCGGCCACATGCGGTATACGGCCACGTTCTCGTTCGATCCTTCCTTGGTGGGGCTTCATGTTCCCACAAGCATCTTCGGGATCGAGATGCCGATGCTCACGCACGAATGCAGCCTTGTCGTAAGCCCGTACAGAAAGGGGGTGGTCGTGTGACCGGGGATGCGGTCGTTCTTTTCCGCTGGACCGCGCGTCTGCGCGGACTGATCGCGCGCGATCAGTCGTGGAATGCGATGGTCGTGCTCGTGCCGTGCGGGAGCATCCACACGTTCGGCATGCGCGCCTCGATAGACGTCGCATTCTTCGATGCCCGAGGAAGGGCTCTCGCCTCCTTTCGAGGAGTTCCGCCGAATCGGCGTCTTGAGGTGCGCGGCGCCCGATTCGTATGCGAACGATTCGCGCGTGAGGAAAAGGCCTGGTTCCTGCCGGGACAGAGCGCGTTTTGCGATTTCGAGGGCCGATGCTGCGTGCGCGGCCGGTGACGATTCCCCGTAATCGGGGCGGGCGAATCGCGCCCGTTTCGACCGTGCGCCTTCAAGCGCGATGGCAGCTGAGGGGAAGGCGTCTCGACAAGGCCGAGGACGTCATGCGCGCAGCGTGCGCCTTCGCGTGCGATCGCAGCCGGGGAAGGCTTCGCGCTTCGCGAGCCGTTTTCCAAGATCCCATATCGATGAAGGAGAAATGAATGAAAGAGTGTCCTATATGCGGTTCGCGTTGCTTCGATGACATGGATAGGTGCTACGGATGCCTGCATGATTTCACGAGACGAGGCGGTGCCGTGGAATCGGGCGTCGATGGCTCAGGAGCAGGAAGCGGCGAAGAGGCGCATGCGCTTCGACGGAGCGCCTCTCGGCAGGTATCTCATGCGCCGAGCGATCCGGGTTCGCCGGAGGGGGATGCACGGCCGGAACGTGCCGCGCCCGCCCTATCGTCGTTGAACCTCGGTTCCGCTTCGGGAGAGCTTTCGTTCGTCGTGAGGATCTCGCTCAGTCCCCATGGCTTCTTGAGCATCTCGGGACGAGCCGTATGGAATAAATATCCGTAGTTTACTTTTTTTAGTTAGTTGGGGATTACTATAATGCCTTAGTTTGTCGAGTTTACTTCGCACGGCATTCGTGCGAAGGATGATGAGAAGGAGGTGCAGGCATGGAAGATACCGCTCTTTCCGCAGGCGCGCATAATGCATCGACGGGCGTCAGCATGCCGAGCATGCCGCTTTCGTTTCTTCATGTGAACGAAAGCGCGACCATCGTGAGCATCCATGCGGACGAGAAGCTCCACCACCACCTTGAGAACATGGGGTTCGTGGAGGGCGCTTCCGTGACGATCGCGTCCCAGAATGCCGCAATATCATCGTGCAGGTGAAGGGCGCCAGCATCGGCCTCGATAAGAACATGGCTCGCAAGATCATCGTGGGCTAGCGTAACTGTATTGCACGCCGCTTCCCGCAATGGGGGCGGCGTTGCGATAGCCACCATCCAATCGAAAAAGGAAGGGGAAGAACGATGGAGACGAAACAGATCACGCTCAAGGAGATTCCTGTCGGCGGCAAGGCCAAGGTCCTGAAGATCACGGGATCCGCGCCGTCAAGAAGCACATCATGGACATGGGCGTCACCAAGGGCGCGGAAGTGTTCGTGCGCAAGGTCGCTCCTGCGGGCGATCCGGTCCAATACACCGTGCGCGGCTACGAGCCTCGCTTCGCAAGGACGAGGCTCAGAACGTCGTCGTCGAGCCGCTCGCGTAGCGGCGGTGAACGACGTCGGCCGTGAAACAAGATGCCGATGGGGCAGGGACCGCTTCAAGCGGTTTTTACGGCATCGGGGTTAACGAGAGTTGACCGTATAAGGTAAGGGAAGGAATGAAATGGCTATCCGCATTGCTCTTGCAGGCAATCCCAATTGCGGCAAGACCACAATGTTCAACAAGCTCACGGGCGCGAACCAATACGTTGGCAACTGGCCTGGGGTCACTGTTGAGAAGAAAGAAGGAAAGTACCTACGCGACAAGACCGTGACCATCACGGACTTGCCGGGCATTTACTCTCTCCCCGTACTCGCCCGAGGAGATCGTCGCGCGCGATTACCTCATTGACGAACGTCCCGACTGCGTGGTCAATCTGGTCGACGCGACCAACCTCGAGCGCAACCTGTATCTCACCACGCAGATCGTCAGCCTCGGCCTCCCGTGGTGGTCGCGCTGAACATGGCCGACCTCCTCGAGAAGAACGGCGACAAGATCGACCTGGCGAAGCTCTCGAAGATGCTGGGGTGTCCCGTCGTCACGACGAGCGCCCTGCATAACAAAGGGCCTCGACGAGCTTCTCGACGAGGCGATCAGGGCGGCGAACGCCGGCGTGGCCGCCAAACCCGCCTTCAGGGTTCGACGCCGCCGTCGAAGACGCGCTCGCCGAAATCGAGAAGACCTGACCGCCACGCCGGGATTACCTTCGTCGCTGGTACGCCATCAAGCTCTTCGAGCATGAGGAGCGCGCCATCGCGACGCTCAAGCCGGGCAAGGACGTCCTCGCGAAGGCCAGGCCGTCCGAGAAGGCCTTGAGAGCCAGTTCGACGACGACGCGGAGTCCATCGTCACGTCAGAACGCTACGATGCCATCGCGCATATCGTCGATGAGACCGTCAAGCGCTCCGGCAAGACCCTGACCGCCACGCAGAAGATCGACCGCATCGTCACGAGCCGTTGGCTCGGCCTGCCGATCTTCATCCTGGTCATATTCATCGTCTACTACGTCTCCATCTCCACGATCGGCACGGGTGCGACCGACTGGGTCAACGACAGCCTGTTCGGCGATGGGTTCTTCATTTCCGAGGCGACGGCTTCGAAGAGGCGACGGCGGCCGCCAAAGAGGCGGGCGCGAAGCTCCCGATCCGTCCGAGTTCGGAACCTGGGTCAACGGCGTCCCACCGTGGTGACCGGCGCCCTTGAATCGGTCGACGCCGCTCCTTGGCTCCAGTCGCTGATCATCGACGGCATCGTCGCGGGCGTCGGCGCCGTTCTCGGCTTCATTCCGCAGATGCTCGTGCTCTTCCTCTTCCTGGCGTTCCTCGAAGGATGCGGCTACATGTCGCGCGTCGCGTTCGTCATGGACCGCATCTTCCGTAAGTTCGGTCTGTCGGGCAAGAGCTTCATCCCATGCTCATCGCCTCTGGCTGCGGCGTGCCTGCCGTCATGTCCACTCAGACGATCGAGAGCGAGAAGGATCGTCATATGACGATCATGACCACGACCATGATTCCGTGCTCGGCCAAGCTGCCGATCATCGCTCTGGTCTTCGGTGCCCTTGCCGGCGCCGAGGACAGCACGGTCTGGTGGGTCGCTCCGCTGTTCTACTTCATGGGCGTCACGGCGATCATCGTCTCCGGCATCATGCTGCGCAAGACGCGCTTGTTCGCCGGCGAGGCAACGCCGTTCGTCATGGAGCTTCCCCAGTACCATGTTCCCACGGCGCGTTTCATCCTGCAGTCTTCGTGGGATCGCATCAAGAGCTACTGCATCAAAGCCGGTACCATCATCTTCCTATCCACGATCGTCATTTGGTTCCTGCTCAATTTCGGGTTCGGCGAGGGATCGTTCGGCCTCATCGATCGGGAAACCCAGATAGATTCCAGCCTGATGGCGTACCTGGGCAAGGGTCTTGCCTGGATCTTCATCCCGCTCGGCTTCGGCGACTGGCAGGCTACCGTCACGAGCGTCACCGGACTCGTCGCCAAGGAGAACGTCGTCGCCACGATGGGCATTCTCACGAGTCTCGGATCCGAGGTCGGCGAGACCGACCCGTCGCTGTGGTCGTCCTTCGCCGCCATGTTCGGCGGATCAGCCCCCGCGATCGCGGCGTTCTGCGCGTTCAACCTGCTGTGCGCGCTGTAGCTTCGCTGCCATCGGCACCATTTGGCGCCAGATGGGACAATGCCAGATGGACGTGGATCGCGCTCGGGCATATGACCGGGTTCGCGTATGTCGTCGGTCTGATCATCTACCAGCTCGGCATGCTGCTCTCGGGCCAGGGCTTCGGCTTCGGCACCGTCATCGCCGTCATCGCCCTCGCAGGCATCCTCTTCCAGCTCTTCCGTCCCATGCCTCATTTCGAGGACAAGAAGGATGAAGCGGTCGTAGAGAACGCGTAGCGATTCCGTCGCTTCTATCGGGCCCTGGGCGCATGCGTTCGGGGCCCGATGTACGCTATGCGATGAGAAAACGAACGATCCTGTGAAAGGAGGATGAGGTCATGAACTTCTCGACATTCATCATCCTGCTCGTGCTCATCGGCCTCGTGACCCTGTCTATCAGGTACTATCGGAAGAAGGGCACGTGCGGGTATAAGGATCAGTGCGGCCATCAGGATTGCAACGCCGAATATACCGGGGAATGCAGCGCGGCGGAGAAGATGATGGAAGACGTCCGCCGCGACCTCGAGTCGCATTCTTGACAGGAATGCTTAACGGGACGGAGACCCCATCGTGCGCGCAGGAGGGGCCTTCGAGTCGTTGCCGCATGACGGGTCGAAATCTTCGGCCGCATGTTCGTTCGAAGAATGTATTCTTCCGTCCGGCATTCGCAAACGCGGAGCTTGGCGGAAGGATTTCTTGCTAAAATGCAAGGCAGTATCACCATCGTGCAGTATCACCGATGCGCCTCGAGGGTTCGAACCTGAGAGCCGCCGAGCCTCCACGGGGTCTTGCAGTCGCGTATTTCGCGTGAAGCAGGCATGCGTGGACGCAGGAAGGGTCTGACATGACGAACGCTCCCACCGAAACAATGCTCGAATCTCGCGAAGACGAGGTCCTGGGCCATTCGCTCGAAGACTACCTCGAAGCCATCGTCGATCTTGCGGGGCCGGAGCGCAAGCCCATCCGCGCGGTCGACCTTGCCAACAAGCTCGACGTCTCCAAGGCGTCGGTTTCCAAGGCCCTCACGACCCTTAAGGCGAAAAGCTATGTGGAACAGCCGTACTACGGCGACGTCACGCTTACCGAAGAGGGCGAGGAATACGGCTCGTATATCTGGCGCAAGCATAACAAGCTCTATAAGTTCCTGAACGAGACGCTCGGCATCGAACCGGAGCTTGCGAACTACGAGGCATGCCAGATGGAACACACCATCAGCCGCGGTTCGTTCGCGAAATGGGAAGCGTTCTTCGAAGGGCTTGAATCGAAGAACTGACGCTTCCGTTGCGGTTTTTCCGAATTACTTTATGGGCGGCATCTTTCAGGTGCCGCCTTCTTGTATCGTGGCATGCATTCCGCTCGCTTCCCAGGCACAGAAGGATGGCCGTCCCATGCACGTAGAGCTGCTGTACCATACGCCCGAACCCGAGCGCGCCATCGCCACGGCCGCACGCCTGTGCTATGCGCCCGTCGGTGCCGCCGAGCTGATGGAGACCATGCCTGCAGAGCGTGTGACCAGCGTGCTTTCAACGATTCTGAAAAGCGGCCACCATTCGACGCTCGAACACGCGAGCTATACGTTCGCGGTCGAAGGCGTCTCGCGCGCCTTGACGCACCAGCTGGTGCGTCATCGCATCGCAAGCTTCAATCAGCAGTCGCAGCGCTACGTCAAGTTCAAAGAAGGCGTCCCATACGTGACGCCCGATTCCGTATCGTCCGATCCCTGAGCTCTCGCGCGTCTTCGATGCGGCCGTCGATGCGGCCGTGCAGGCCTACGAGAAGCTCCTTGCCGCGGGCGTCCCTGCAGAAGATGCGCGCTACCTGCTTCCGAATGCGACGGAATCCAAGATCGTCATCACGATGAACGTTCGCTCCCTGCTCAATTTCTTCTCGCTGCGCTGCTGCAATCGCGCGCAATGGGAAATTCGCGAGCTCGCATGGAAGATGCTCGAGCTCGCGCGTCCGACCGCTCCGTTCATCTTCATGGATGCGGGCCCGTCGTGCGTGCGCGAGGGCTGCCACGAGGGAAGATGACCTGCAAGAATCCGTATCCCTAAGATCGTGAGACCGTAACCTATGCCGAAAGCCCGCACCGAAAGCGATTTGAACAGGGCCTTCGCCGAAGACGGTCCGCTGAAGACGCATGTGGGCGGGCAAGCCCTGCTGGGCGGCATCATGATGCGCGGGAAATACAACTGGTCCGTGGCCGTGCGCGAGCCCGATGGCTCCATCTATACCGAGGAACATGATCTTGCAAGCGGCCGTCGCAAGAACTCCTGGATGCATTGGCCCGTCGTGCGCGGATGCCGTGCGTTCGTCGAAAGCCTCGCGCTCAGCTACAAGGCCTCGGGCATCGCGGCGGAGCATGCCTTCGCGGAATTCGCCGAGGATGCCGGCGGGGAACCGTCCTCCTCGTCGACGCCCGCTTCCATCGCGTGCGCCGGCGCCGGCGAGCGCGGTTCTTGCCGATATGCCGGCATCCCCGTCGACGGCGCCTTGCGCGGATGTCCCTCGACGCCTCCGGCATGTCCGACGCCGACGGCGCGCCCGCAGCCTCGAAAGAGGCTCCGTCCACGAAGGCCGGAAAGCGTTCGGGCGATGGCGGCTTCGGCGGCAAAGAAGTCACTATCTCCCTGGTCATCGGCCTTATACTGGGCGTCGTGCTCTTCGTCGTGCTGCCTGCGTTCCTCGCGAACGCCATCGTCGGCGAGTACGATGCGCATACGTTCGCATGGAATATCGTCGACGGCATCGTACGCGTCGCCATCTTCGTGTTCTATATCTGGCTCATCGGCCATATGAAGGACGTCCGCGACATGTTCGGCTATCACGGCGCCGAGCACAAGACCATCCACTGTTTCGAACACGGGCTTCCGCTGACCGCCGAGAACGCGCGGTCGTTTCCGCGACTGCACGTGCGATGCGGCACCGCGTTCCTCATCATGGTCATGATCATCGCGATCATCGTGTATACCCTCACGCCCTTGAACGCGCTCATCTCCGCCTGGGGCGTTCCCGACGGCGCTCCTAAGCTTGCGCTGGTCATCGTCGTGCGGATCCTGCTCATGCCCCTCATCGCGGGCCTAAGCTACGAGATCACGGTGAAGTGGGCGGGTAGCCATCCCGATAATCCGCTGGTCAAAGTTATCTTATGGCCCGGCATGCAGATGCAGTATCTGACGACGAACGAACCTGACGACGGTCAGATCGAATGCGCCATCGCGGCCATGCGGCTCGTGCTCGAACGCGAGGAACGGGAGGAACGGGAGAAGGCGCGGCTCATGCGTCCTGATACCCGTCAAACCGTTCAGCGTTCGCTCGTTCTCGAGGCCGTTCGCGCATCGAACGACCATCCGACCGCCATCGATGTCTTCGAGACCGTGCGCGGGAAGCATCCGTCCATCTCCCGCGCGACCGTCTATCGCAACCTGAACGTTCTCGCCGATGCAGGGCGTATCCAGCGGATCAGCGTGCCCGATGCCGCGGATCGCTTCGACTGGCGCCTCGATGCGCACGGGCATGGGATCTGCGCGTGCTGCGGGAAGGTGATCGACGTGGAATTGAACGACGGCATCTCGATTCCATCCCTCGTTCGCGGCGACGCGCCGATGGCCGTCGATTCGTTCACGGTCGTATTCTCGGGCATCTGCGACGAATGCCGAGGTCAAGAATCGAATTCGCTCTAGGATGCGGGTACCCGGCGCATGCGCTCGGCCGCACGGGTTCGCACTTAGAAGATATTTCCCGACTCGGTGACCTCGGCGATGCCCTTCTTGTCGGCATATCCGCTCAAAAACAGCGTGAGCGCGCCGTCGCCCGTCACGTTGCAGGCGGTTCCGAAGCTGTCTTGCAGCGCGAAGATGGTAAGGATCAGCGCCGTGCCGGTCGCATCGAATCCGAGCACGCCTGCAACCAAGCCCAAGGATGCCATGACCGTGCCGCCGGGAACGCCGGGCGCCCCTGAGGGCGAAGATCCCGAGCAGAAGGCAGAAGAGCACCATCGTCGCGATGTTCGGGATGAATCCGTAGAGCATCTGGGAGATGGTCATGCAGAAGAACACCTCGGTCAGGGACGGAGCCGCACAGGTGGATGTTCGCGAACAGGGGAATGCCGAAGCGCACCATGTCCTTGCGCAGCGGCTCGGCCTTCTCGGCGCACTGGAGCGACACGGCGAGCGTCGCGGCGGAAGACATCGTGCCGATGGCCGTCAGGTACGCGGGTCCGTACCGCCTTAGCACGTTCAGCGGGTTCTTGCCCGAATACGCGCCGGCCACACCGTAGATCAGCGCAAGCCAGAGGTAGTGCCCGACGATGACGATGAGAATGACCGCGAGGAAGACAGGGCAGCTGCTTGGTGATGGTTCCTTCGTACGACAGGCACCAGAACGTCGAGGCGATGAAGACGGGCAGCAGCGGGATGACGATCTTCGTCACGATGGCGAGCACGATCTTCTGGAATTCGTCGAGCAGCTTCGCCATGGTCTCGCCGCGCGTCCAGACGGTGGCCAAGCCGAGCAGGATGGCCAGCACGAGCGCGCTCATGACCGGCATGATCTGAGGAATATCGAGCTGGAAGACGACGTTCGGAAGCTCCTTGAGGCCGTCGACTGTCGTGGCGATGGAGAGATGGGGGATGATCGCGTATCCGGCGACGGTCGAGAAGAGCGCGGCGCCGATGGACGAGAGGTAGGCGATGACGACGGCGACCCCCAAGACGCGCGAAACGTTCGAGCCGAGCTTGGTGATGGACGGCGCGATGAATCCGATGATGATGAGCGGCACGCAGAACATGATGATCTGGCTCAGCACGTATTTGACGGTGACCACGACGTTCATGACGGATTCGTTCGAGACGAGCCCGAGGACGATGCCGACGACGACGGATACGAGAAGGATGAAGGGCAGGCTCGTGACTATCTTCTTCATGGCATGCTTTCCGTGACGGGCGTGCCGTCTCCCTGCGGCCCGCGGATCGGTGCATAAATGTACCAGTTTCATCGGCAGGAACGTTCGAGAGCGCGACGAGCGGAGGAGGAAGGAGGGGCGGCTGCGGCGGAGACGCTACTCGGCGCCTTCGCCCGCATGCGTCTCGCGGCGCGTCATGGGCGCGATAGCCGTGATCACAGCGTCGATGACGTCGTTCGCATGCGCAGGGTCGTCGATGCTCAGGACGAGCTTGCCCTTGAATCCGTATTCGGTGATTTCGGAGAAGGAGGCATGAGGTCCCTCCGTGATGGGGCATACGGATTCGGCGGCCTGTTTGGCGGATGCCTCGATGTCCCGCTTCACGGCGTGCATATCATGCGCGTCGCCCGTCACGGCGAAGGGCACCGAGACGCGTTCCGCCGGGGGAGCTGGACGAGGGCGGTCGTCGCGATGACCGAGTTCGGTATGACAACCGTTTCGCCGAGACGGTTCGAAATGGTGGTATGGCGCCAGTTCACGTCCTGCACCACGCCGGCATCCCCGCCGACTTCGATGTGGTCGCCCGGCACGACGATGCCCATGAGCGTCATCTGAAGGCCGCCGATGAAGTTGGAGAGCGTGTCCTTCAGCCCGAGCGATAGGGCGACACCTCCGACGCCCTAGGGCGGTCACGAGCGCGTTCACGTTCACGTCGAAGCAGACATCGAGCATCACGCTGATGCCGATAGCCCAGATGACACCGCGCACGACATTGACGATGAGGCTTGTGGACGGCAGGGGCGTCGCGTCTTTGTCCAGCAGGTGGCGCAGAGCCTTGGCGGCGACGTGGGCGAGCGCCGCCGTGACGACGACGATGACGACGGCCATGAGAAGGTCGCGTGCGAACTCGCTTTCCGACGAGATGCCTAATGTCGCGAGGAACTGGGTCATGGCCTGCCTTCCGAAAAGCCGCCCGCGGGCGGAGAGATGGGCGATATGCGGTCCGGCGCCGTAGGGGAAGCGCGCTTCGCCGTATTCGCGCCGTCGGGCCGTGCCAACATATCATGTCGGAATCGCTCGGTCGAATCAGCGATTGGCAAGGTTCGCGTAAGATAGGGGCGAACGGACCGCCATCGATCCTTAAGGAGCCGCCGTGCCGCCGAAACCGAAGCTCGCCATAAGCGCCTGCCTGACGGGGGAGCCGTGCACGTATCGGGGAGGCCACCATCGCCTGGATTGCCTCACGCAGCTCGGGGCCGCGTTCGACCTGGTGCCCCTCTGCCCCGAGACGGCAGGCGGGCTGCCCGTGCCGCGCGATCCTGCTGAAATCAGCGGCGGACGAGTCGTGTCGTGCGTGGGCGAGGATGTGACCGACGCGTTCGTCCGCGGGGCCGGGTCCTGCCTTGCGTATGCGCTCGATGCCGGCTGCACGTATGCCCTCCTCAAAGGCAAGAGCCCGTCGTGCGGATGCGGGAGCGTCTACGACGGGACCTTCTCGGGCCGGCTCGTCGCCGGCGACGGCATAACGGCCGCGCTCTTCAAGAAGGCGGGAATCGAGGTCTTTCCGGATACGAAGGCGCGCATGCTGATCGAAGCCGCCTCGACTGCGCGCGGATAGGTTTCGAGCGAGCATCGGGACCGAGCCTGCGACCATGACCGGCCCGCTGCGCGGGACCTCAGGCGGATGACGCAGGCGATTCCATACGGCGATGCCCGATGCCTTGCGCATGCGCGGCGGTAGAAAGCAGGGTTTCAGCAGGAATTTCGGAGGGTTTGGGGAAGGTCTCTTCGAGGGTGGGAGCGCATAGGGGGCTATGGTACAATGCAACGGCTTGTCTGAGAGATGGCAGGCCCCGCATGCAAAAGCATGCGGGAACCGCAACTGTAGGCCCCCGAGACATGTTGTATTCAACCACCATGGCGAAGGGTCCCTGTGCTTGAAAGGGGTCCGTTTTTGACCGACATCAAGAACACGTCCGTCATCGATTTCGAGGACATCAGCGACGAGCAGATGAACGCGATGATCGATGGCACCCTGACCGACTTTCGACGAAGGCGATCTGGTCAAGGGCACCGTCGTGCAGATCGAGCATGACGAGGTTCTGCTCGACATCGGGTTCAAGAGCGAAGGCGTCATTCCTTCCCGCGAGCTCTCCATCCGCAAGGATGCCGATCCTCCGAGATCGTCGCCCCTCGGCGACGAGATCGAGGCCCTCGTCCTCCAGAAGGAAGACAAGGAAGGCCGTCTCATCCTGTCCAAGAAGCGCGCCGAGTACGAACGTGCCTGGATCAGCGTCGAAGAGAAGTTCAAGGCCGGCGAAGCCGTCACCGGCGAAGTCATCGAAGTCGTCAAGGGCGGCCTGATCATCGACATCGGACTGCGCGGCTTTTTGCCTGCATCCCTCGTCGACCTGCGTCGCGTCAAGGATCTCGACATGTATCTCGGCACCGAGCTCGAGGCCCGCGTCATCGAGATGGACCGCAACCGCAACAACGTCGTGCTCTCCCGCCGCGTCCTCCTCGAAGAGGGCCGCAAGAACGAGCGCGCCGAAATCCTCAGCAAGCTCACCAAGGGCATGCGCCTCAAGGGCACCGTCTCCTCGATCGTCGACTTCGGCGCATTCGTGGATCTCGGCGGCATCGACGGCCTGGTCCACATCTCCGAGCTTTCCTGGAACCACGTCAACCATCCCTCCGAGGTCGTCAAGGTCGGCCAGGAAGTGGAGGTCGAGGTTCTGGACGTCGACCTGAGCCGCGAGCGCATCTCCCTCGGCCTCAAGCAGACCACGCCTGATCCGTGGATCAAGCTCGTCGAGTCCTATCCGGTCGGCTCCGTCATCGACGGCAAGGTCACCAAGATCGTTCCGTTCGGCGCGTTCGTCGAACTCGCCAGCAATGTCGAAGGCCTGGTCCACATCTCCGAGATGGCTCTCGCCGCATCGAGACCCCGGCTCAGGTCGTCAAGGTCGGCCAGGAGGTCAAGGTGAAGGTCATGGAGGTCAACCCCCGACCGTCGCCGCATCTCCCTGTCGATGAAGGCCGCCGCCGAAGAGCTGGGCATCGAAATCGAAATCGACGAGACCGTCCAGGCCGAGCCTCGCCAGCCCCGCAAGAAGGACCGCAAGGACGAAGAGTCCGAAGCCGCTGCGAGTAAGCACCCTCGCACCCATCGATCTGACCGTCTCATCAAGCAAGGCGGTCCGGTCTTGAAGAACCCGGCGTCCGTGCATCATGGGCGCCGGGTTCTTCGTATGCGTAGATGAGGTAGTATCGCGTACCGAGGAAGAGATGCACGGCGCATCGAAAGGAGTCGGCGCATGAGCGGACGCGCGCCCATCGTCATAGTGGCAGGCGGGATCGGTTCCGGAAAAAGCCTGGTTGCGCACCTCATGTCCGATTATGGAGCGGCGGTCGTCGATCTGGACGCCATCGGGCGCGACGTCCTGCGCGATCCTGACGTCGCGTCCGCCCTGGCGCATGCGTTCGGTCCGGACGTCGTCGATTCCGACGGACGCGTCGATGCTGCCGCGCTTGCGCGTGCGGCGTTCTCGACGCCCGAAGGAACCGAGACGCTCAACGGGATAACGCATCCCGCCATCATCGAGGCTGCCCGCGCACGTTCCGAGGCGCTCGCGCTCACGCATCCTCTCGTCGCGGTCGAGGTGAGCGCAGGGGAAGCCACGCATGAACGGTACCCCTGGTCCGATGCCGTCGTCGCCGTCGTGGCCCCTCTCGAGACCCGCATCGCCCGCGTCGTCGCGCGCGGCCGGCAACGCGAAGAGGATGCCCGTGCACGGGCATCGCGCCAGCCGGACGAGGCCACGCTGCGCGCATGGGCCGATTATGCGATCGCGAACGACGGCCGCATCGAGGACGTCGAGAAGCAGGTCCGCCGTCTCGTCGATGTCCTGACGGGTTTTCTCCCCTGGTGCGCGCCGCGCATCTCCATCAGACGTACGATAGCCGAAACGTCCCCGCCTGCACCGTGCAGGCGGGCGGACGCACGACGGAGGAGTTCACGCATGTCCAGCCATCTCAAGAACATCGAAGGCGCCGTCATGGAAGGCAAGCTTCCCGAGGTGCGCCTATCGAGCGAACCGTTCAAGGTCGTGTCCCCTACGAACCGTCGGGCGATCAGTCTCAGGCCATCGCGTCGCTCGCCGAAGGCGTCGAGCGCGGTCTGCGCTATCAGACGCTTCCGGCGTGACAGGGGTCGGGCAAGACGTTCACGATGGCGAAGACCATCGAGGCCGTGCAGAAGCCCACGCTCGTCATGGCGCCGAACAAGACGCTCGCCGCCCAGCTCGCCGCCGAGCTCAAGGAGTTCTTCCCCATAACGCGGTCGTCTATTTCGTCAGCTATTACGACTACTATCAGCCGGAAGCCTACGTGCCTCAGACCGACACGTTCATCGAGAAGGACGCTCCATCAACGAAGAGGTCGAGAAGCTGCGCCATGCCGCGACCTCAAGTCTGCTCAGCCGTCGCGATGTTATCGTCGTCGCCTCCGTGAGCTGCATCTACGGCATCGGAAGTCCCGATGGACTACGCCGGCATGGCCGTGTTCGTCGACCGGCAGAAGCCCGCCGAGCGCGACGACGTGATCCATCAGCTCATCGATATCCAATACGATCGCAACGATTACGAGCTGTCACGCGGCACCTTCCGCGTGCGCGGAGATGCGCCTCGACGTCTTCCCTCCGTATGCCGACAATCCGCTGCGCATCGAGTTCTGGGGCGACGAGATCGAATCCATCCAGGAGATCGACAATCTCACGGGCGAGGCGCTGATGAGCTTCGAGGCCATTCCCATCTGGCCCGCATCGCACTATGTCACGGCGCGTCCCAAGATGCGGAAGGCGATCGGCACGATCCAGGAGGAGCTGCGCGGGCGCCTTGAGCAGCTGCGCGCCGAAGGCAAGCTCCTCGAGGCGCAGCGGCTCGAGATGCGCACCAACTACGATCTCGAGATGCTCGAAACCATGGGCTTCTGCTCCGGCATCGAGAACTATTCGCGCCATCTCGACGGCCGCAGCCCCGGCGAGCCGCCGTATACGCTCATCGATTATTTCCCGGACGACTTCCTCTGCATCATCGACGAGAGCCATGTGACGGTTCCGCAGATCAGAGGCATGCACGAGGGTGACCGCAGCAGGAAGGTCACGCTCGCCGAGCATGGGTTCCGCCTTCCGAGCTGCCTTGACAACCGTCCGCTGCGCTTCGACGAGTTCGAGGAACGCGTTCCTCAGTTCATCTACGTGTCGGCGACTCCGGGCGATTACGAGAACCGCGTGAGCGAGCGGCGCGTCGAGCAGATCATCCGTCCGACGGGGCTCCTCGATCCCGAAATCGAGGTACGCCCGATAGCCAGCCAGATCGACGACATCATCGACGAGGCGCGCGCACGCTCGGACGCCCATGAACGCGTGCTTATCACGACGCTTACGAAGAAAATGGCCGAAGATCTGACCGATCACCTTCTTGACCAGGGGATCCGATCGCGATACATGCACAGCGACATCGGTACGCTCGAGCGCGTGGAAATCCTTCGCGACCTGCGCAAAGGTGAATTCGACGTGCTCGTCGGCATCAACCTGCTGCGCGAGGGGCTCGACCTGCCGGAGGTCACGCTCGTCGCAATCCTCGATGCCGATAAAGAAGGCTTCCTGCGCAATCATCGCAGCCTGATCCAGACGATCGGCCGCGCCGCGCGCAACGTGTCGGGCAAGGTGATCGCGTACGCCGACAAGATCACCGATTCCATGGATCTCGCGATCACCGAGACGCGCTGCCGCCGCGCCATCCAGATGGCTTACAACGAAGAGCATGGCATCGAGCCGAAGACCATCCGCAAGGCCATCAACGACGTCATGGGATTCATCACGGATGGCGACAACAACGAGGTCGGTACGGCCGAAGACGTGAACAAGGTGCTTGCGGAGCTTTCGCGCGGGGAAGTGATGCGCATCATTGCAGGCATGGAGGAGGAGATGGCCTCAGCATCCGAATCGATGGATTTCGAAGAGGCCGCGCGTCTGCGCGACCAGGTGGTGAAGCTTCGCGCGCAGATGGAGGGGACGGACGAGCGCGATGTGCTCGCCGATCTGAAGAAGACGGCGCGCAAAGGGAAGCGCGTTCGAAACCGCAAGAACGCGGCTTACGGTTCGAGCCGCAGGTCATAAGACGTCCTCTGCATGCGAAGACGGCCCCGCATGCATCGCGGGGCCGTCAAAGGGAAAGGAGAAGCGGGTTGGGCGTATGGAGGTGCGGCTCTAGTCGATCGAGATGAGCTTCTTGGTCTCGACCTCGGGAAGCGCCTGCCTCTTCGGGACGGTGACGGAAAGGATGCCGTTCTCGAACTTCGCGTGGATGTCTTCCTCGGAGATGTCCTCTCCGACATAGAAGCTGCGGCGGCATTTGCCGGTGAAGCGCTCCTTGCGCAGATAGGTTCCGCTTCGTCCTTCTCTTCGTTCTCCGGATTCGGTGGACGCCTCGATGGTCAGGTATCCGTCCTCGATTTCCGCGTGGACGTTTTTCCTTCTTGAAGCCGGGCAGGTCGATATCGATCTCGAACGTCGTGTCGGTTTCTTTGATATCGGTCCTCATCGTGGTGGGCAGGGGCTTGCGAGCAGTGCTGCGGGCAGGGGGTTCCGAAGACGCTGTCGAACGGATCGCTCAGGAAGTCATCGAAGAAGCCGTGATTGCGGGGTACCAGCATCATGATCATCATCTCCTAGCAAGAGGTCGCGGCTATCGTTCAGGCCGCATTTCTTTTGACGCCTTGAAGCATAGGAGTTGATTGGCACTCTGCAAGCGAGAGTGCCAATACGATACCGTTCTGTAATCTTCGTTTCATACACGCAGGAAATCTAAGTCTATGTATTGAGATATTTCTCTTGAGGAGCGGCAGGAAGAGACGGCAGGGAAGGCCGGGGCATCGGCGCATTCGGCGAAAGAGCCCTCTACGAACGAAGCCCCGCAGAATGCGAGGCTTCGAATACGAGCGAATGGTTCGGTTCAGACGCGGAAACCCTTCTCGCGAAGCGTCCTTAGGCGTCTTCGTCGGCGAGCAGCGTCTCGGCGATGGGATTGCCCTGCTTCTCGTCTTTGACCGCGTCGTCGAGATGCGACGCATCGACGTGCCAGCACTCGGTCTGCGGCAGGCCAGGGGATGACGTTCGCGACGAAGACCGGGTCGATGCCCTGGGCTTCTGGGCTTCGTAGTCCTGAGCGCGGCGAGCGCCCACTTGCCGAGGATCAGGATGACGATGATGTTGATGGTCGCCTGGATGCCCATGAAGATGTCCGCGAGGTTCCATGCGAGCGTGAGGTTGGACTGCGCGCCGAAGAAGATGACGATGCAGCACAGGATGCGGAAGATGTAGAGGGCGGGCTTGCTGCCGGTGATGTATTTGAAGTTGCCTCGGCATAGAAAGTAGTTGCCGATCAGGCTCGAGAAGGCGAAGAAGAAGATCGCGAGCGTCATGAAGTGCAGGCCCGCTGCGCCGAATCCGTTCTGCATGGCGGCCTGGACGAGCGTCATGTTGGTGAGCGCCGCCTCTCCGGTCGCGCCGCCCCAGGCGATGAGGTCCACGTTGTCGTTGACGAAGAACATGATCATGACGGCGGAGCAGGAGCAGATGATGATCGTGTCGATGAAGACGGAGAATGTCTGCACCAGGCCCTGCTTGACGGGGATGGGAGACCGATGCGGATGCAGCGGCGTTCGAGCGGAACCCATGCCGGCCTCGTTGGAGAACAGGCCGCGCTTGATGCCCTGGACGACCATCGAGCCGGGCGAAGCCGCCGACGACGGAGCTGAAATCGAAGGCCTCGGTCACGATGGTGGCGAAGATGCCGGGAAGCTCGCCGATGTTCATGATCGAGAGAATAATGGTCAAAAGGATGTAGCCGCCGGCCATGATGGGAACCATGACCGAGGTCATGTAGCTGATGAGCCGTGTTCCGCCGAAGATGATGAAGGCGAAGACGACTGCGAGCAGGATGCCGAGGGCCATGCGGGGGCCGCGGTCTGCGTGTAGTTCGGGATGTACGCCTGGAGCGAGGGAGCTCATGTTGTAGGTCTGCAGGCCGTTGAAGCCCAGGCCGAAGCAGAGCAGCAGCGAAATGGCGAAGACGACGCCGAGCGCGCGGCTGTGCAGCGCCTGCTGGATATAGTAGGCGGGGCCGCCTCGGAACTCGCCGTTCTCGCCGCGGACCTTCCAGATCTGCGCGAGGGTGGATTCGATGAATGCGGATGCGGAGGAGATGGTGGCCATGACCCACATCCAGAAGACCGCGCCCGGCCCGCCGACGGCGATGGCCGTGGCGACGCCGGCGATGTTACCCGTGCCGACGCGGGAGGCGGTGGAGACCATCAGGGCCTGGAACGAGGAAACGCTCTTCTGCCGGGCACATGCTTGTGCTCCGTGAGATGCCTGATCATGTCTTTGAACCCGCGGAACTGGATGAACTTCGTGCGGATGGAGAAGTACAGCCCGGTGAAGATGAGGAGGAATACCAGGAAGTACGTGTACATATACGTATCGATGGTATCCGTTACGGCGACGAGTGCGTCCATGGACGGCCTTTCTTGTATGCATGCGGCTGCGCATCGCGGCGACATGCTCCTACAGTTACATAACGCGGTATTTTACCGTTCGATGACGCGTTTGTGCCGTTTCAAAGGAATTAAATTCGACGCCGATGCGCAAAAAAGAGCCTTCGCGCGGATGTGCGGCCGCGCTGCGCAGGATGTTCATGCATGCGTCCTCACGTGCTCGACGGCGCATGCGCAGAGCAACCGGATCCGTCTGCACGGCGTTGCCGGCGCCAAGGCGCATGGGTGCGCATAGGCGGGGCCGGCCGCGGGATCCTCGCCGCGCGGCCGCTTCCCTCCGTCTGACGCGCACGCCCATATAAAACTACAGAAGCTACATAGTTCGTGAAAAAAAGTCTTGACTTGATTTTTTTCTGCGTGCTTAAATATCAAGTTTGCATCTTTTTGGTGCATCTCATCTGTTCACCAGCGGAAGGAAAACCTGTGGCCAAAGCAGAAAAGCGCACGCCAGCCAGCGTTTACCGGGATCGTCGCAGTTTCGCGAAGATCCCCCGACGTCATGGACGTGCCCAATCTGATCTCCGTCCAGACGGACAGCTTCACGTGGTTCATGACCGAAGGCATCACGGAGGCGTTCAACGCCGTCTGCCCGATCGAGAGCTCCTCGAAGGACATGTTCGTCGAATTCGGCGCCCATGAGTTCGGCGACCCGAAGTACACGGTCGACGAATGCAAGGAAAAGGACGTTTCCTACCAGGCTCCTCTGTTCGCCGAGATCCGCTTCGTCAATCGCGAGACGGGCGAAATCAAAGAGCAGCAGGTCTTCATGGGCGACTTCCCGCTCATGACCCCGCGCGGGACCTTCATCATCAACGGCACCGAGCGCGTCGTCGTCTCGCAGCTCGTCCGTTCGCCCGGCATCTACTTCTCCGCCGAGCGCGACAAGACGTCCGACAAGACCATCTACGGCGCGAAGGTCATCCCTTCCCGCGGCGCATGGCTCGAATTCGAGACCGATAAGCGCGACATCCTCTCCGTTCGCATCGATCGCAAGCGCAAGCAGCCGGCCACGCTGCTCCTCCGCGCGCTGGGCATCGCCGAAACGCGCGAGGAGATCATCGAGGTCCTCGGCGGCTCCGAGATGGTGCTGCGCACCCTCGATCGCGATCCCGCCACTACTAAGGAAGAAGCCCTGATCGAGCTCTACAAGCGCTTCCGCCCGGGCGAGCCGCCCACGCTGGATTCCGCTTCCACGCTGCTCGACGGCCTGTTCTTCAATCCTCAGCGCTACGATCTCGCGAAGGTCGGCCGCTACAAGGCCAACAAGAAGCTCGGCTTCGATCACGACGACGAGCTGGGCGCTTCCTCCACGCTTACCGAGCGCGACATCATCTCCACGATGCGCTACGTCGTCGCTCTGCACGGCGGCGAGGAAGGCTTCCAGGTCGACGACATCGACCACTTCGGCAACCGCCGCATCCGCACGGTCGGCGAGCTGATCCAGAACCAGTTCCGCATCGGCCTGTCCCGCATGGAGCGCGTCGTGCGCGAGCGCATGGGCATGCAGGAATCCGACGAGATCACCCCGCAGTCCCTGGTGAACATCCGCCCGATCGTCGCCGCCATCAAGGAATTCTTCGGCTCCTCGCAGCTGTCGCAGTTCATGGACCAGTCCAATCCCGCCGCCGGCATCACGCACAAGCGCCGCCTGTCGGCCCTCGGCCCGGCGGCCTGTCCCGCGAGCGCGCAGGCTTCGAAGTCCGCGACGTCCACAACTCCCACTACGGCCGCATGTGCCCGATCGAAACGCCTGAAGGCCCGAACATCGGCCTGATCGGCTCGCTGGCGACCTATGCGCGCGTCAACCCGTACGGCTTCATCGAGACGCCGTATCGCCGCGTCATCGACGGCAAGGTCACCGACGAGGTCGACTACCTGACCGCGGACGAGGAGGAGAAGCACACGATCGCCCAGGGCGAACGACTTCTTCGATCAGGAGACCCGTGTCTTCGGCCGCACCGTGGACGGCGCGTTCGTCCCGTCCGATCGCGTGCTCTGCCGCACCCGCGACTCAAGGGCGTCTTCGGCGAGCCTTCCGAGGTGCCTGTCGGCCAGGTCGACTACATGGACGTCTCCCCGCGTCAGATGACGTCGGTCGCGACGTCGCTCATCCCGTTCCTCGAGCATGACGACGCGAACCGCGCGCTCATGGGATCGAACATGCAGCGCCAGGCCGTGCCTCTGCTCAAGACCGCTGCCCCGTACGTCGGCACGGGCATCGAGCATCGCATCGCCGTCGATTCCGGGCGAGGTCGTCACCGCCCAGAACCCGGCGTCGTCGACTATGTCGACGGCTCCACGGTCATCATCCGCAACGACGAGGGCGAATTCGACGAATACCTGGTTCCCTAAGTTCCAGCGTTCCAATCAGTCCGGCTGCGTGAACTACAGCCGCTCGTCCGCAAGGGCGACGAGGTCTTCGCGGGCGACGTGCTGACCGACGGCCCGTCCTGCGACATGGCCGAGCTCGCGCTGGGCAAGAACCCTGCTGGTCGCGTACACCACGTGGGAAGGCTACAACTACGAGGACGCCATCGTCATCAGCGAGCGCGTCGTCGCCGAGGACCTGCTCACGTCCATCCATATCTCGGAATACGAAGTCGACGCCCGCGACACCAAGCTCGGGCCCTGAGGAAATCACCCGCGAGATCCCGAACATCTCCGAGGACATGATCGCCGACCTCGACGCCGACGGCATCATCCGCGTGGGCGCCGAGGTCGAGCCGGGCGATGTCCTGGTCGGCAAGGTCACCCCGAAGGGCGAGACCGAGCTCACCGCCGAGGAACGCTCTGTTGCGCGCCATCTTCGGCGAGAAGGCCCGCGAAGTCCGCGACACGTCGCTCAAGGTGCCCTCACGGCGCCGGCGGCCGCGTCGTCGGCATCAGCCGCTTCAGCCGTGAAAGCGACGACGAGCTCGCTCCCGGGCGTCAACGAGCTGGTGCGCGTGTTCATCGCCCAGAAGCGCAAGGTCCAGCAGGGCGACAAGCTCTCCGGCCGTCATGGCAACAAGGGCGTCGTGTCCCGCGTCCTGCCGGTCGAGGACATGCCGTATCTCGCCGACGGCACGCCGGTCGACGTCATGCTCAACCCGCTGGGCGTTCCTTCCCGTATGAACGTCGGTCAGCTGCTCGAGTGCCATCTCGGCTGGGCCGCCAAGTGGGGCTGGTCCGATGCTGAAGAGACCTCCGAATCCGTTGACGGCCCGATCTACGTCGCCACGCCGGTCTTCGACGGCGCGACGGAGCAGGAGATCGCCGACGTCATCCAGAAGGCCAACCGCAATCTCATCAACCGGAACCACGAGAGTTCGGCGACCTGGCGCGCGACGAGTTCGTCCCCAGCTCGATTCCTTCGGCAAGACGACGCTTTTCGACGGCCGCACCGGCGAGCCGTTCCGCGAGCCCATCACCGTCGGGTATCCGTACATCCTGAAGCTCGGCCACATGGTCGACGATAAGATCCATGCGCGCTCGACCGGCCCGTACAGCCTCATTACCCAGCAGCCTCTGGGCGGCAAGGCCCAGTTCGGCGGCCAGCGCTTCGGCGAGATGGAGGTCTGGGCCCTCTACGCGTACGGCGCGTCCAACGTGCTGCAGGAGATCCTCACGATCAAGTCCGACGACACCGCGGGCCGCGTGAAGGCGTACGAAGCCATCGTCAAGGGCGAGAACATCCCGCCCGCGGAGGTCCCTGAGTCCTTCAAAGGTCCTGCTCAAGGAGATGAAGTCCCTCGGACTGAACGTCGAGATGATCGGATCCGACGACCAGGCCATCGATCTTGACGATATGGACTCCGAAGAGCGCTCCGCCGACCAGGCCGCGCTCAAGACGATGATGAAGGAAGCCGAGAAGACCGAGGAGGAGCATGGGGACGCGCTGCGCGATATCGCCGCCGACCTGCGCACTCTGATGGCTGACGATTCTGCGTCGTCCGCCGATGCATCCGAGCTCATCGGCTCGGACGAATCTGCCGATGACGAAGGAGAGGATCGATAAATGACCGAATTCGACGTTAACAACTTCTCCGCGCTCAAGATCTCGCTTGCGAGCGCCGAAGACGTGCGCAGCTGGTCCCATGGCGAAGTCGAAGCCGGAAACCATCAACTACCGCACCCTCAAGCCCGAGAAGGACGGTCTGTTCTGCGAAAAAGATCTTCGGTCCCACGAAGGACTGGGAGTGCGCCTGCGGCAAGTACAAGCGCATCCGCTTCAAGGGCATCGTCTGCGAACGCTGCGGCGTCGAGGTCACGCGCTCAAGGTGCGCCGCGAGCGCATGGGCCACATCGAGCTCGCCACGCCGGTAAGCCACATCTGGTATTTCAAGGGCAGCCCGAGCCGCCTGGGCTACCTGCTCGACATCGCCCCGAAAGAGCTCGAGAGGTGCTCTACTTCGCCTCTTCGATCATCACCTGGGTCGACGAAGAGGCTCGCGAAGCCGACATCGACGAGCTGCGCGACGAGCTCGAAGCCGACCTGCAGGAGCTCGACGCCGAGCGCGACCGTCTGGTCGAAGCCACGCGTCGCCTGTCCACCGAATACGTGCCCGAGGCCGACGACTTCGAGGACGACATCGCCGAAGAGGAGCGCATGTCCCTGAAGAGGTCGAAGCCGAAATCGCCGATGTCTACGACGAATTCAACGAACGCAAGGCCCTGCGCAGCGAAGCCCTCGACGTCTTCCTGAAGATCGTCCCGAAGCAGCTCATCTCCGACGACGCCCTGTATCGCGAGATGCGCGTCAACTACGGCGACTACTTCCGTGGCGGCATGGGCGCCGAAGCCGTGCGCGACCTGCTCGACGGGCTCGATCTCGAGAAGGTTTCGAAGAGCTCAAAGACGTCGTCGAGAACGGCAAGGGCAGAAGCGCGCAAGGCCGTCAAGCGCCTCAAGGTCGTCGACGCGTTCATGAAGTCCGACAACGCGCCGTCCGACATGATCCTGGACGTCATTCCGGTCCTGCCGCCCGACCTGCGCCCGATGGTGCAGCTCGACGGCGGCCGCTTCGCGACGTCCGACCTCAACGACCTGTATCGCCGCGTCATCAACCGCAACAACCGTCTCAAGCGCCTGCTCGACCTGGGCGCTCCCGAGATCATCGTCAACAACGAGAAGCGCATGCTCCAGGAGGCCGTCGACTCCCTGTTCGACAACGGCCGTCGCGGCCGTCCCGTCACGGGTCCCGGCAACCGTCCGCTGAAGTCGCTCGCCGACATGCTCAAGGGCAAGCAGGGCCGCTTCCGCCAGAACCTGCTCGGCAAGCGCGTCGACTATTCCGGCCGTTCGGTCATCGTCGTCGGCCCGAACCTGAAGCTGCACCAGTGCGGCCTGCCTCAGCAGATGGCGCTCGAGCTGTTCAAGCCCTTCGTCATGAAGCGACTGGTCGAGCTCGAGTATTGCGGAAACATCAAGGCCGCCAAGCGCGCGGTCGATCGCGGTGCGAGCTACGTGTGGGACGTCCTCGAAGAGGTCATCGTCGACCATCCCGTGCTGCTCAACCGCGCACCCACCCTGCACCGCCTGGGCATCCAGGCCTTCGAACCTGTGCTCGTCGAGGGCAAGGCCATCAGGCTCCATCCGCTGGTCTGCACCGCGTTCAACGCCGACTTCGACGGCGACCAAATGGCCGTGCACGTGCCTTTGGGCAACGAGGCCCAGGCCGAGGCGCGCATCCTGATGCTTTCCGCCAACAACATCAAGTCGCCGGCCCACGGCCGTCCGCTGACCATCCCGACGCAGGACATGGTCATCGGCATGTACTTCCTCACCACCCCGCGCGAGGGCTTCCCGGGCGAGGGCCATGTCTTCACCGACTTCGAAGACGCTCTGCACGCCTATGAGGCCCATGCCGGCGTCGACATCCAGGCGAAGGTCTACGTGCGCCTGGATCGCGACATGCTGGTCTCCCATGCGTTCGGCGAATCCGAGGAATACAAGGCCGGCCAGCGCCTCGAGACCACGATCGGCCGCGTGCTGTTCAACGACGTCCTGCCTGACGACTATCCGTTCGTCAACTTCGTCGTCGACAAGTCCCGCGTCGGCGATCTGATCGAGGACTGCTGCAACAAGTACGACTCTGTCCGAGATGCCTCCGATCCTCGACGGCATCAAGAACCTCGGCTACCACTACGCCACGCAGGCGGGCATCACCGTGTCCGTCTACGATGCCACGATCCCTCCGAACAAGGAAGAGATCCTGGCGAGCGCCGAAGCCAAGGTCGCGGCCATCAACGAAGATTACGAGATGGGCCTGATGAGCGACGAAGAGCGCCATCGTCAGACCATCGACGTCTGGACGGACGCCAACGAAGAGGTCGGCAACGCGATGGACGCCAACTTCGACCGCCTGAATCCTATCTACATGATGGCCACCTCGGGCGCTCGAGGCAACGTCAAGCAGATCCGCCAGCTCGCCGGCATGCGCGGCCTGATGTCCGACCCGAACGGCGACATCATCGACCGTCCGATCAAGGCGAACTTCCGCGAAGGCCTGTCGGTGCTCGAGTACTTCATCTCGACGCACGGCGCCCGCAAGGGCCTGACCGACACCGCGCTGCGTACCGCCGACTCGGGATATCTGACCCGTCGTCTGGTCGACGTCGCGCAGGACGTCATCGTGCGCGAGATCGACTGCGGTTCCACCGAGGGCGTCGTGTACCCGCTGCACGACGACAAGGGCGAGATCGACGAGAACCTCGTCGGCCGCTGCCTGCTCGAAGACGCGGGCGCCCTCAAGGCTGGGGAATACATCACCTCGATGGACCAGCTTAAGAAGATGTCCGAGGACGGCGTCGAGACGCTGAGCATCCGTACGATCATGACCTGCCATGCCGAGCATGGCGTCTGCCAGAAGTGCTACGGCTGGGATCTGGCCACGGGCCGTCCGGTCAACATCGGCACCGCGGTCGGCATCATCGCCGCCCAGTCGATCGGCGAGCCGGGCACGCAGCTGACGATGCGCACGTTCCATGCCGGCGGCGTCGCGGGCGACGACATCACGCACGGCCTTCCTCGCGTCACCGAGCTGTTCGAGGCCCGCAAGCCCAAGGGGCCTCGCGGTGCTCGCCGAAATCGCCGGCACGCTGCAGGTCTCGGGCGACAAGAGCACCAAGTCGCTCACGATCCACGACGAGAACGGCAACTACCGCGAATACGTCGTGTCCGCCCGCGCGCAGCTGCTCCCGGGCGTGCATGACGGCGACAAGGTCCGCGTCGGCCAGCAGCTGACCAAGGGCTCGGTCAACCCGCACGACCTGCTCCCGCCTGACCGATGCGAACACCACGCTTCGCTATATCGTGTCCCAGGTCCAGGACGTCTATGTCTCCCAGGGCGTCGACATCAACGACAAGCACATCGAGGTCATCGCACGTCAGATGCTGCGCAAGGTCCTCGTCGTGTCGCAGGCGATTCGATGCTCCTGCCGGGCCGCCAGGTCAACCGCTATGAATTCGAGCGCATCGCCAACGAGCTCATCGCGGAGGGCAAGGAGCCGCCGGTCTGCCAGCCGCTGCTGCTCGGCATCACCAAGGCGTCCCTGGCCACCGATTCCTTCCTGTCGGCCGCATCGTTCCAGGAGACCACCAAGGTCCTGACCGATGCCGCCATCGAAGGCAAGGTCGACGGCCTTCAGGGCCTCAAGGAGAACGTCATTATCGGCAAGCCGATTCCTGCCGGCACGGGCCTGTCCCGCTACCATAAGGTCGGCCTGACCTACCACGGCACGCCGACGGCGCCGGTCGAAGGCGAAGATCTTCCCGGAGCGCGCCTGCCGAGCTGCGCGAGATCGAGGACCTGCTGCCTCAGCCGCAGGATTGGGCCCTCGACGAAGGCTACGGCGCCTACGCGAACTACTTCGGCGCCAACGGCTATCGCGGTCACGGCAAGAAGCTCTCCGACGAGGATGCGCGTCTGTATCTGTATGATGACCTGGGAGTCTCCCAGCGCTGGGCCAATAAGTTCAGCGAAGCGGGCATCGATACGGTGGGCGATCTCGTCGGCTACACCGAAGACGAGCTCTGCGCATCGAAGGCATCGGCGCGAAGGCCCTCGAGGAGCTCAAGGCCGGTCTCGAGGAACACGAGCTCTCGCACCTGCTCGATGACGAGCTCGCGGCCACGAACGATGAGATGAGCCAGCTGCTCGACATGGTGTTCAGCCCGGATGACACGGTGCTCATCGGCGGCGATCAGCCGGCGACGTTCAACACCGAAGGCGAGGAGATGCTCGGCGAGGCCCTGCCTCCGCACAGCTACCATCGCGATCTGTCCGAGCTCGACGCGCTGCTCGGCGGCCTGGGCGATTTCGGGTTCGGCGAGACGTCGAAGCAGGACGAAGAGGCTTCCAACGCCGAAGACCCGACGAGGAGTAACGGCGTGCGGCCGTAAGGCCTGAAACGACTCGCATGCGGCCCGGCGTATCCGACAAGGAGCGCGGGCCGTTTCGTCTCGAGCGCAGCGTGTCGCAGCGTTGCGAAGAGGCGGCGTGCGCGAATCGCCTGCGCGGCCGAGACGCGCCGGCGTGATGGCGCGGTGCGAAGAGGCGAGCGGCGCGCCGCGCATGACGGTCGAAGAAGGGTGAGCCCCTGCGTGCGGCGGTCGGCTCCACGAGGGAGGAGCTCTGCGTCGTCCGGCTCGCGAGTCTCGCGCACGGCGGCCGGAGGGCGAGCCCCGGCGCCAGGGCGGGCGTCGGGGCTCTTGCAAGGAGGATATGCTGCATAACGGGATTGAGGCGGTCCCGCGCAGAAGGGGTAGCGAGATTCTACGGCGCGATGGCCATGGCCAGGCCGATGCCGATGAGAAGGAGGCCCGGTCCGGGAAGGATGAGCAGCGGCACGCCGACGGCGGCGATGACGAGCCCGGCCAGCCTGCAGCCGATATGAAGTTTCGGCGCAGGTGCCGCGTTCACCGCAGGGCCCGCATATTGACGCGTGCCCCCCGCACCCTTCGGTTCGCACGTATGCGAATCCCGGGAAGGGCGTGCCCACCGCGAAGCCGCGCGGCGCGGAAGCGGATGACGACGGCGCGTCGGCATAGGAGACCGTGGTCTCCGTCGTGGTGCCGTCAGGATTTATGACGTAGGCCTCATAGCCTGTGCTCTGCGATGTCTGAGCCATGTCGTCCGCCTTTCTTGTGCGAGATACACTATCGCACGTCTCAACCGTTATTATTTCCTGGCGCGCAATGCGAAAGCCTCGCGTTTGCGCGATGTAAACGGGATGTCAGAATCTTCATGCGAAAGGGGGCTCGGGACGCGCATGGTCATTCTGGGAGCGCTGGTCAACGGTATTGCGACCGTCGCCGGAGGAACGATAGGGCTTGCGTTCAAGAGCCGCGTGTCGACACGGCTCGGCGATTTCCTCATGCAGGGCATGGGGCTCGTCGTGCTCTTGGTCGCCATCTCGGGGATGGCGAAGGGCGGCGATATCATCGTCGTCGTGCTCTCGATGATCGCAGGGGGCATTCTCGGCTACCTCGTCGGAATCGATGGCTGGATTCGCCGCCTGGGCGATTGGGCTCAGGATCGGCTGATGCGCGCCGCATCGGGAACCTCGTCGCTCGGGAGCTTTTCCGAGGGCTTCGTCACGTCCTCGCTGTTCATCTGCGTGGGCGCGATGGCGATCGTCGGATCCCTGCAAAGCGGCCTGCAGCTCGATCACACGACGCTGTTCGCGAAGGCCCCTGATCGATGCCGTAGTCGTGATGGTCATGGCCACCACGCTCGGTATCGGCGTGCCGTCTTTCGGGACCATCGGTCTTCGTCTATGAGGCGTTGCTGAGCCTCGGTGCCAGTTTCATCGCCCCTTTGCTGTCCGACACCGTCATCGCGCAGATGGTGTGCGTCGGGTCGTTGCTTCTGCTCGCCGTCGGGCTCAACATGCTCAAGATCGCCGAGATCAACGCCGCGAACTTCCTTCCCTGCCGCCTTCGCGCCCATCGTCTTGTCCCAGCCGTCTCTTTCGCGGCTGCGTTGTTCGGGTAGCCCATGGGTCCGTTCGACATCATCCTTCTCGGCATCGCCCTTTCGATGGACGCCTTCGCCGTCACCGTGTCCGACGCAGCGGCCTGCAAGGATCGACGCCGTCTGCGGGCGCTTCCTCTGGCGTTCGGCCTGTTCCAAGCGCATCATGCCTGCGCTCGGTTTCGTATTGGGCGACCTGTTCGGCTCCGTGATCGAATCGTATGCCGGACTCGTGTCGTTCCTGATTCTCGCCGTCATCGGCGGCGGCATGGTCAAAGACGGCGCAGCGGCCCTGCGCGATGCGCGTGCGGAAGGAAGGTCCGTCTCGGCCGGCGCCTCGGAAGCCGGCTCGAATGCATGGGAGTCGGGTCCGGACGATTCCTGCACCAAGACGGGTTCTCAGCTCTGCGGCATCGATCTTCACGCAGGCCGTCTGCCACGAGCATCGATGCCTTCGCCGTGGGCGTGAGCCTGCGCGCCGTCGGCGCCGACATCCTGTCGTCGTCTCTCATCATCGCCGCCGCCACGTTTCTCGTCTGCCTCGCGGCATTGCGCATCGGGCGGCGCTTCGGCATCGTGCTCGGCGACCGTGCCCAGATGGCGGGCGGTCTCGTTCTCGTAGCCATCGGCGTGAAGGCGCTGCTGTCCTAGCTGCATGGTACAATCCGCATACATATGTATGGCCATGATGGATGCGTGGCGACACGCGGGCGCGCGCAGGCGCGTTGGGGAAATCGGGGTGGGATTCCCCGGCTATGCCAGTAACCGTGAATCCGACGGGAATGAGTCGATGCGTGCGCTGATCGGGCGCGCGCCGTTTCCGGATGACGACAAGTCGGAATGCCTATCCATCGATATTCAGAGCCCTGGAAGAAAGGTGCCTCCCATGTCCGGAGCCTTCTCTCGTCGCGTTCGCCTCTCGGCGGCAGACGGCACCCCCGAGGTGACGCTTGCGAGCATTCCCGATCGCGTGATCGCGGTGCTCGCGTCCGTGGTTCTCGCCGTCTCCCTCTGCCCGATGCCGTCTTGGGCGGACGAGGTAGAAAAAGCCGCTGCCGAGCAGGACGGGCCGTCCGCCGCCATCGAAGGTTCCGCCGAAGGGCCGTCATCCGCTGCGGCGCCCGAGCTTGCGGGAAGCGCATCGGATGCCGAGAGCCATGCGGCTGCGGTGGAACCTGAGGCCGAGGCGGACGCTTCGGCCGTCGACGAATCGTCTGCGAACCCCGTTTCCGACCCAGATCCCGAAGCGGCGCCTTCCGCGGACGCTTCCGAGCCTTCGGCTGCCGCCAAACCTGCAGGCTGGGGCGACGACGATGACGATTGGGGAGGCGACGACGAACCCGGAGCCTCGACGGATGTCGATATTTCGAGCGTCGCGGTATACGACGCATCCGGCGAGGGCGTCGCTCCCAAGGCCGAATTCGGCGCCACGCTCAAGGCGTATGCGTACGATTCCTCGAAGAAGCTCCTGACCGAAGGCGTCACCTTCCAATGGCAGTACTCCTCGCACGACACGTGGGGCACAGGATATTCCTGGCGCCACGGGCGCTACGTTCGCGATACCCGAGGCGGGACGGCGGGCGGCATCGATCTTTCGGGCATGTACGTGCGCGTGCATGCTTCGGACGAATCGGCATGGGAAACCCAGGATTCATCGGGCGTCGGTCCGCTGGCGCCCCAGGGCGCGGCGTTTCTGAGCCGCGTCGAGATGCATCGCGGCGCGACCAAGATAAGCGGCGACGTCGACGCGATCATCAATCCGGGCGACACGATCGGTGCGGTCGCCTTCACGGGGGCTCGAGCGCCGCGACGGCGTCGAACGGGACCGCGGTCGATGCTCCAAGGCGACCTGTGCGTGGATGCTCGTCGATTCGTCGACGGCGACGACGGGCGCATCGCTCGGGACGTCGCCATCCGTCGCCATCCCGGACGACGGCTCGGCGAACGGCAAGTTCCTGCGCATCGTCGCGTCGGCGGGCGCGAACGAGGTCTCGTTCACCATGGGCCCCATCACGCCCAAGGGCTCGCTGCGTCTCGCGCGGCTCGATATCGAGAAGCCGAACGGCAAGAGCGTCGTCGCCACGGGCGACACGCTGACGGCCCAGGCCCGTCTCTCGGGAGGCGTGCTGCCCTGACGAAAGCGGCCATGAGCTACCGGTGGTACGTGAAACGCGCAGACTCGTCCGAATTCGAGGAGATCGCAGGGCAGACGGGAAAGACGCTCGTCGTCCGATCCGACTGGGAGGGCGCGACCCTCAAAGTCACGGCCACGGCGGGCGGCTATAACGAGAAGTCTGCATCGGCGGGGCCGGTCGTCGCGGCCGATTCCGCGAAGGCCGCCGTCGCGGCGCTGCGCGATGCGGGATACGTTCCCGCGCCCGTCTTCGGCACCGACGCGAACATGAACGCCATGGTCGTGTCGAAGCTCGCCGAACTCGGCTTCCCTGATGCAACGGTGCGCGTTGCGACCTGCGGTTCCGCCGAGGGAGGCGCATCCGTCTCGGCGGATGCCGGCGACTCGAACGGGGCCATCTCCTATTACTACGAGGATCCGTCCCGCACGCCTGCGGGATTCGGATCGCCGCGCGTCACGTTCGAGGTCTCCTCGGGCGCGACGACCGAGACCTGGACGTGCAGCCCGAAGATCCGTTGGGATATGGACAAGGTCGCGGCCGATCTCGAAGCCCTGGCCGCCAAGAAGCTCGTCGCGTCGAACCTGGTCGGGTATGAAGGCGGCGAAGCCGATGACGAGACGTCTTCCATCGATGCCCGCGGCGACCTCTTCCTGCGCCTGTCTCTTCCCCTCATGGACGTCCGTGACATGGGAATCCACCGATGAGAGCGTCGTCGCATCCGACGGCGCGGTCACGCGCCTGGCCGACGAGGACCGCAGCGCGGACATCACCGCGCATCTGGCGTTCAAGCTCGCCGATGCATCGGAGTCGGCGCCGACCGTCGATCGAACCTTCCATGTGACCGCGAAGGCCACCGCATCCGATCCGACGGACCTCGACAAGGTCCGCGCGGCGCTCGGCCGCGTCGAGCTGACGTATTCGCAGAGCGGCGAGATCGTCGATCCGACCGCGGTCACGGCCGATATCCAGCTGCCGCGCAAGCGCGACCTGAAGGCCACGGGCTCGGGTTATTCCGTTTCCACGACGGTGAAGAAGGTGGATGCGAACGGTGCGCCTCGCCGACGAGACGACCGACGCATCCGGCTCCGCTACGGTGAACGGCTACCGTCTCAAGGTCGTTCGACCCATACCGGGGGCCGGCGATGCGCACTACGTCCTGACGGTCGCCGTCGCGCTCAACGGCACGTCCGATTCGCTCGATATCCCCCTGACCGTCAAGGAGACCGATCCGGCCGAGCTCGACGCCGAGGTCGCGCTCATGATGCAGGTGCAAGGCGAATACGCTGCGCACCTGGCCGGAGGCGCGGATGCCGTCGATCACGTGACGGGCGATCTGAACGCCTTCAGGAGGCGTCTCGTTGCGGCGCGACCGGGCTGTCCTGGTCGCGTTCCGACACGTCGGCCTCGGGCATCGTCGTCACCGACATCGATTCGACGCATCCCTCCGAGCAGTGGAACCTCTTCCGTTCCAGCAGGTCTGGCGTGATCGCGCACGAAACGCTGCGTCTCGTGCACACACCCGAATACAATGCCAAGGTCACGGTGACCAGCTGCTTGACCAGCGAGAAGTTCGGCGGATACTACGAGCGCTACAAGGATGCGGGCATCGACGCCACGACGCTTGCGAAGTACCGGATGCTGTACCGCCAGCCCGTGAGCGCGACGTTCACGGTCGCGGGAACGACGGGTCAGGACGATCCGAACGCCGGACATGCGGCCGACATCGCGGTCACGGTCACAGGGGCTCGTCCGCGCGGGGCGCCGACGGTTCGTTCGTCAGTGGAGCCGTGGGCGACGCCCACGCAGGTCTCCTTTCGACCGACGGCGACAAGACCGCATGGGATGCGTTCAAGCCGGTGCTCGACGAGGCGGGCCTCACATACGACTACGCCGGCGGATTCCTCAACTCCATCGCCTCGGCGGACGGCACGCGCACGCTCGGCACGAAACAGGAGCAGGGCGGCGGTTGGAGCTACTGGCAGTTCCTCGTCAACGGCAAGATGGCGCAGACGTCCATCGGGAACTTCCTGATCGACTCCTCGACGACGTCTCTCGAGCTGCGTTACGTCGATGCGTCGGGCAAGGAGAAGGCCCCGACGTTCCCATCCATCCGCGCGACGATCTGCCTTCCTACGATGCCGACTGGCCGGCGTTCGCGAGCGGCAAGGTCGGCGGCGCGACCACGGACGCATCGACGCCGTCGCGCGCGGCGAAGCTCGCCTGGAGCTATGCCTGGCGTTCGCGTGCCGACTTCAGCGGCGCCTCCGATCCGCTGCTCGTCAACGGGAACGCGTACATCGCGACGAAGCATACGCTGCGCATCGTGAGCGGCGCCGACGGCACGGTGCTCGCGAAGCTCCCATGACGGCTTCCGTCGGATATTTCTCCCGCCCGGTCTCACGCGGGCGGCCGCATCATCGTGCCTGCCGACGGCGGTGCCCTGTCCGCCTATGCGGCCGATGATCTGACCTGCGTCTGGTCGCTTTACGGGCCTCGCGCCCGACACGCAGGCGCTTTCTCGGTCTCGGTCATCGGCGATTACGTCGTGGCGGGTATACGTCGCTCGACGCGAAATGGAGCGGCGCGGCGGGCACGCTCGTCTGCGTGAACGCCCGTACGGGAGCCGTGGTCTGGAAGAAGGTCGACAAGGCGGATGAAACGCCCGAAGGCTACTACTGGGCCGGCGCCGCGGCTCTCCGCTTCCGACGTCGTCGTCGGCGGCGAATCCGCTCGGTGAAGCTGCTCGACGGCGCGACCGGCAAGGAGCTGTCCTCGGTTTCGGTGGGCGGTGCCGTGCGTGCCGGCATCACGAAGGTGCCCGCGGCCGATGCCGCAGGCCAGGATGCCTATCTTGCCGTGAGCCGCAACGACGGGACGCTCCGTCGGATCGTGCGCGTCGGCGATTCCCTCGAAGAGAGCGGATCCGTGAGATTCGCCGCGACGTCGACCTCGACGCCCACGGTGTCGGGCGGCAAAGGCCTTCGTCTGCGGCATGGATGCGACGGGCGCGGGCACGCTTTCGGTCATCGACCTTGCAACGATGCAGGTGGAATGCACCGTCGCCATCGGTGCGGGAGCAGCCCAGGCCACGCCTCTGGTTTCTTCCCCGCGGCGGCGAGACCTACGTCTATTTCACCGTGAACTGCAATCCCGGCGGCGTGTATCGCTACCGCGTCGGCGACGATCGCGCGTATGCGCTCTACGTGCCCGATGCCGACAAGCGGAATTACACGACGGCGTCGGTCGTCGCCGATGCGCAGGGGTCTCTGTACTACACGAACGACTCAGGGCATCTGTTCGCTCAGTGCCTGCCGACGGCTTCGCCGTCACGTTCGACTCGACCGGCGGCAGCGCCATCGAATCCCCGATCGTCGAAGCGGGAGGCACGGTCGAAAGGCCTGCGGACCCGACGCGCGAAGGATACGCCTTCGAAGGCTGGTTCTCCGATAAGGCATGCACGACGGCCTGGGATTTCCTCAGCCGGTAGCCTCCGATACGCGTCTTTTCGCGAAATGGTCGAAGACCGCGGGCCCCTGACGCGCCTACGCCCCGGATTCCCGATCCGAGGGCGCTGGGACATCGGATGCGCCGCGATCTCAGGGCGAGACACGGGCATCGTCCGATCCCGACGCCCTGCATGCGCGCGGCGGCAGGGTCGCGCCGTCCCATGCGCCCGTCTCCGGCGCGCTCGTCAAGAACAAGGCGAAAGGTTCCGAGAAAAAGGGCGACGGGTCGACCGACGGCGAGGTGCTCGACGCTTCCTCCGCACCGTCCGGCACCGCGGGGGCCAGGGGCATGGATGAGGGCGGAGCCGTCCTCAAGAGCGTCGCCGAGCCATCCGGTTCGTCGGCTTCCCCGCTTCCGCTCGTCGGGCTTTGTCGTGGGCATGTGCGGGCTCATCGGTTCGTTCTGGTGGTTCTTGGTCGCGCGTCGTCGCAGCGATGCGGCCGAGGGCTAGGAGAGGTCCATGGTCGATAAAGACGAACGCATAGCCCCCTCGGCTTTCCGCCGGAGGCGCATTCGATCCTACGGAGAAACGACGCGCGTCCGAAAGGGGCCGCGCGTCGTACCGTGCGCCCTATCCTCTGATCGCCCTTCTCGCCCCTCGCGTCGGCCGCCCTGATCGCGACGTCGTCGTGGGCGCTCGTCCACCCGGCATCCCGGCCGACGACGGGCTCTTCGCCACCGTCCTGGGCGAGGGTTCCCTGTCGCAGGCCGATGGGGCCGAGGCCTCCGCCTTGATCGGGACGATGCCGGTGCCTCGGCGTCCGATGAATCCGGCGCCGCCGCCGCAGATGCTTCATCGGGTTCTGCGGTCCCCATCGGGCGCGGATTCCGCATCCCAGGCGAAGGCATCGTCCGATGCGGGATCTTCGTCGAGCCCCGCCTCGCCGGACGAGGCGGGGGGATCGTCGTCCGCGGATGCGGGGTCGTCTCCGTCCGAACCGTCATCGTCTTCGTCGGAGGATGCGGCAGGGAAGCGCGACCGGACCATCACGGTGACGTGCAGCATCGATTCAAGCGCGGCGGACGGCAGCGTGGGCGGCTCGGCGACGCTCACCTTCGAGAAGGGCGCCACGGCCTATGATGCGCTTGTCGCCACGAACGGCAACGTCAATGCGGTGTCGACGTCCATGGGGCTGTACGTGAGCGCCATCGGGGGGCTTGCCGAGAAGGAATACGGCGCGACGAGCGGATGGACCTACTACGTCAACGGGTCGTTCCCCTCGTACAGCGCGGGGAACTACGTGCTTTCCGACGGGGATGCGGTCTCATGGGTGTACGTGACGGGCTAGGGGGCAATCCCTTCGACGCGTTTCATCCGTCGGTCACGTTCGCGTACCTGGCCTGCGCGATCGCATTGTGCATGGGGGCGTTTCATCCCGTGTGCGCAGGCATTTCGCTCGTCGGCGCGCTCGCGTGCTCGTTCGTGACCCGCGGCGCGCGGCCGACGGTGCGCTCGCTCGGCTGGTCCGTTCCCATGGCTTGCGCCATCGCGATCGCGAATCCGCTGTTCACTTCGTCCGGGTCGACGCTGCTCTTCCATATCGGCGCGCGCCGTCTATCTCGAGGCGCTCGCGTACGGCGCGGTGGCAGGCTGCGTCTTCGCCGCCATGATCCTCTGGTTCTCGTGCTATGCGGCCTGCATGGACAGCGAGCGTTCGCTGTCGGTGGCAGGACGCGCGCTTCCCGTCGTGTCGCTCATGGTTTCGCAGGTCCTGCGGCTGGCTCCCCAGCTCGTGAAGCGTGGACGTTCGATCCTGTCCGTGCAGGAAGCCATGAGCGCCGGCGCTTCCTCGGGCATCCGCGCAGCGGGCAAGGCGCGCATGCGCGTCACGTCGGTGCTGATGGGATGGGCCATGGAAGACGGCCTCGTGCGCAGCGACGCGATGCGTGCCCGCGGCTTCGGCGCCACGGCGCGCCGCACGTCCCTATCGGCGCTACCGCATGCGCGCGCGGGATGCAGCATTCCTCGCGATCGCGCTTGCGCTTGCAGCCGCATCGGCCGCGCTCGTCGCCGTCGCCTGCGCCCGATTCGCCTTCTATCCCCGGCTCGACATGCCCGTCCTGTGGTGGGGGTATGCGCCGTACGCATCGTTCGTCCTGGCCCCTGCGGCCCTGTATGCAAGGGAGCGTCTGGCGATGGCGATCGTAGATGTTCGCGGCCTTTCGTTTCTCCCATGCCGGCTTTTGCCGCCTGCGCCCTGCCGCCGACCACGCTTCGCGTCGAGGAAGGCGCGTTCTGCGTCGTCGTCGGATCGACGGGTTCGGGCAAGACGACGCTGCTGCGCTCGCTGAAACCCGAGCTCACGCCTCAGGGCGTCTACGGCGGGTCGGCGTCGGCGGACAGGATCGCCGTCGTGCGACGGAATGCCCGTCGAAGGCATCGATGTGCGCGAATCCGCCGCGCGCATCGGGTTCGTGGGGCAGGATCCCGATGCCCAGATCGTCTGCGACACCGTCTGGCACGAGCTCGCCTTCGCATTCGAGAATCTCGGGGAAGACCCTGACGCCATGCGCCGCCGCATCGCGGAGGTCGCGCATTTCTTCGGCATCGAATCCCTGGATGAACGCGTCGACCGAGAGCCTTTCGGGCGGCAGCAAGCAGCTGGTGAACTTGGCGGTCGTGCCAGCGCTGCGCCCGCGCGTCATCCTGCTCGACGAGCCTATGGCCCAGCTCGATCCGAACGCCCGCCGGCGATTCGCGTCTTTGCTCGCGCGCGTGAACCGCGAGCTCGGCGTGACGGTCGTCATGACGACGCACGCTCCGGAGGAGGTGGAGGGAGTCGCCACGCAGACGGTCTCGCTCTCGCCGCTGGAACCTTGCGCGCCGCGCTCCGCGATAGCGGATCTGATGGCATCCCAGAAGCGCCGTTTCGAGGAACGCTTCGGTGCTGCGCGGGCGCTTTCCTTCGACGATGTCTACACGCGTTACGACAGGCAGGACCCTTGGGTGCTGCGAGGCGCCGATCTCGAGGTCGCGCGCGGATCGGTGCATGCGGTCGTAGGCGGCAACGGTTCGGGCAAGACGACGCTCGTGCGCGTCGCGGCCGGCGTGCCGCCCAAGGTCGCGCGCGGCCGCGTGCGCAATGCCTTCCGCGGGTCCCAGGCGCTGCTTCCTCAGGATCCTCGGGCCCTCTTCGTGTGCGACGACGTGTTCGAGGAGCTTATGGAATGGTCGGAGCGCTGCGCGTACGGCGAAGACGAGTGCGCGCCGCCATCGAACGGTACGGGCTTGCGAGGTGCGAAGACCGGCATCCGTACGACCTTTCGGGCGGGCAGCAGCAGATGCTCGCCTTGGCGAAGCTTCTGCTCTGCAAGCCCGATCTGCTGATGCTCGACGAACCGACCAAGGGGCTCGACCCGCATTCTGCGCGCAGGTTCACGATGTTTTGCGGGCGGCCGCCGATAGGGGCGTCACGGTCGTGCTCGTGACGCACGACCTCGATTTCGCCTATGCGACGGCCGATGTGGTCTCGATGGTCTTCGACGGGCAGGTCGTCTGCACGGAGGCCGTGGCCGACTTCTTCGAGAACAACCTCATCTATCGGGCGAACGATTCCTCGCGCCTGTTCGGAGCCCTTTCACGACGGTCGCTTCCGCACTCGAGGCCGTCGCCGTCGCGATCGTCCCGCTGGGACTTGCCGTCTGCGCGGCTGCGGGCATAGATCAGGCGGGGCTGCTGAGCTTCGTCGTCGTGACGGTCTCCCTCGCGGCGTTCTTCGCCTCCTTCGAGCATCGCCGCCCCGCTTGCGCGACACCATGCCCATTGTCGTGCTGGCAAGCCTGGCCGCTGCCGGGCGCATCCTGTTCGCACCTATTCCCGACTTCAAGCCCGTATCGGCCATCGCCATCGTCGCCGGCGCCTCCTTCGGCCGCCAAGCGGGGTTTCTCGTCGGCGCGCTTGCGGCTTTTGGTCTCGAACTTCTTCTTCGGGCAAGGCGCATGGACCCCGTGGCAGATGTATGCGTGGGGCATGGTCGGTTACGGTGCGGCGTTCGTGGCGAAGGCGTGCGGGGACGGGGCCGACGGCGAAGCGGACGGAGGCGGGCGGACGTGGCCTCTGTACGCGTACGGATTCTTCTCGGGATTCGGTTACGGGTTCGTCCTTAATCTCTGGAGCGTCGTCGGGTTCTTCCATCCGCATACGTTCGCCGAGCTCATCGCCGTATATGCCGCCGCCGTTCCATTCGATGCCGTCCATGCGGCGTCCACGGCGTTCTTTCTGGTGGTTCTCTATGCGCCGTGGCGTCGCAAGATCGCACGCGTGAAGCGGCGGTACGGTATCGGCGACGGTATGCCCGATCATGACGATAGGCAATGGATTCTTCGAGGTCAGGAGCGTTTCCATGGATATGGGGGAAGCGGTTGCGCAGGTCGCGCGCGCGGCGCGGAAGGCAAGGCCGTGGTCTTTCCGACGGATACCGTCTACGGCATCGGCGTCTCGGTGGCGCATGCGCGGACCCCGGATCTCATCTACGGCATCAAGCGACGCGATGCGGGCAAGGCGATTCCATGGCTGGTCGGGTCGATGGATGATCTGATGCGATACGGGCGCGACGTCCCGTCGTACGCGTCGGCGCTCGCGCGCGCGTTCTGGCCGGGCGCGCTGACCCTCATCGTGCGCGCCTCGCGGCGGTGCCTCCGGCGTTCGTCGGAACGGGCGGGACGATCGCCCTGCGCATGCCCGATGACGAATGGGCGCTCGCGGTCATCCGCGCGGTCGGCTGCCCCATGGCGACCTCGAGCGCGAACATCCAAGCCCATACGCCTCCCCATCTGCGCTCCGAAGTCGGCGCCGAGGTTCGGTCGGGCGTCGCTGCATGCATCGGGGACGAACGCGCGCAGCGGGCGATCGTCGACGATCGCCGATTGCACGGGTGCGGCATTCCGGATCCTGCGCGCAGGCGGCGTCTCGGAAGAGGCGATGCGCGATGCCGTCCGCGCCGCCGGCATCGATGCATAAGAGCTGCGTGCCGCCTTGGCCGGATGCAGGACGGAATCGTGCCGGATTCCTGCTTCGATCCTGACGGGATAGGGAAGGTTTCGACGGATGCGGCGGGATTCCGGTCGGAATCGGCCGGGGCGTTCGTAAGGCTCGGACCAGGATGCCGCCTTCTGCGGCCAAGGTCTGCGCAGGGCCTGCATGCGAGCCTGTCCGTATGGCAACCGTTCTGACATACGAATCGGCATGCATCGCGCTGGAGGCGGCGGGATGCAGCGTGCTTGCCTGCGCCCTTGTCCTCATTGTTTGGTACGACGTGCGTTCAAGGGTCGTTCCGAACGCCTCGTCGGCGCCATCGCCTGCGCCTGGATCCTTCATGCGGGCGCGTGCGCGCTGCGTTCGGGGTCGGATGCGGCCGGTATCGACGCGCGGTTCGCGGCCGGTCTGCTCGTCTTCGCGCTGACGGGCTTCCTGCTTCTGGGAGGCCTCGCCTCTCTCTGCGCGATTCTGCTGGAGCGCGTCTTCGGCCGCACGGAGGTTCTCGGCGGGGGCGACGTCAAGCTCCTTGCGGCGCTCGGCCTTTGGCTCGGTCCCTCGTCGGGGCTGGTCATGCTTCTGTCGGCATGCATGTTCGCGTGCACGGTCCAGCTCGTCCGCCGCCTCGTGCGCGGATGCGCGCCGCCGTTTCCCTTCGCTCCGTACCTCGCATGCGCGTCGGCCCTGGTTCTCATAGGCGGTATAATCTGACACCTCTGCGAAAAAGGAGGAATCGTATGAGGACATCGACCGTCGGTTACATGAGCAGCGACGGCGTATCGCGTATCCATGCACGTACGTGGGAACCCGACTCGTCCGGCCCCGTGGTCGCCGGCATCGTGCAGATCGCCCACGGCATGGCCGAGCATATCGAACGCTATGCGCCCTTTGCCGAGCAGCTGGTATCCCAAGGGTATGTGGTCTGCGCGGAAGACCACATCGGACACGGCGGAAGCGTGTCGAGCACGTCCCAGCTGGGCCATATTCCCCACGCCGCCGGGGCGGACGCCCTCATCGAAGACATGCATGAGCTTCGGCGCATCGTCGCGGGCCGCTATTCGTCGGTCGTTCCGTACGTCATGTTCGGGCACTCCATGGGCAGCTACATGGTGCGCGCGTACCTGACGCGCCATGCCGACGGGCTCGCCGGGGCGATCATGTGCGGAACGGGCCAGGTGCCGGCGGCTCTTTCGACGGCGGGGCTCCTGGTCGCGCACGCCCTCAGGACGATCAAGGGCGAGGAGCACCGATCCCCGCTTCTGGACTCCATGGGCGTCGGGGCGTATGCGAAGGCGATACGCGATGCGCGCACGCCCCTCGACTGGCTTTCGCGCGACGAGAAGAACGTCGACGACTACATCGCCGACCCCCTGTGCGGCTTCATGTTCTCCGTCGGCGGCTACGAAGCGGTGCTGTCCCTCACGAAGGAGGCCGCGAACGCCGCGCAGGCATCCGCATTCCCCTGCCGACCTGCCGATGCTCTTCATATCCGGCGCGGACGATCCTGTGGGCGCGCAGGGAAGGGGCGTGCGCGAAGCCGTCGAAGAATACCGACGCGCCGGAATGCGCGATGTCGATCTCGTTCTCTACGAGGGCCTGCGTCACGAGATCCTGAACGAAGCCGAAGCGGGCACGGTCGTCGCGGATGTGACCTCTGGCTCGAGAAGCATCTGCGATAGGAAGGGCAGGGCAATGGCACGTACGTACATCATGGCGCTCGACCAGGGAACAACCTCGTCCCGAGCCATCCTCTTCGATCATGGCGGCGCGATCCAGGGAGTCGCCCAGCATTCGTTTCCGCAGATCTATCCTCAGCCGGGCTGGGTCGAGCACGATCCGAACGATATCCTGTCGAGCCAGCTGGGCGTTATGACCGAGGTCATGGTTTCGGCAGGCGTCGACCCTGCGGACATCGAAGCCATCGGCATCACGAACCAGCGCGAGACGACGATCGTCTGGAACCGTCGGACGGGCCTTCCGGTCGCGAACGCCATCGTATGGCAATGCCGTCGCACGGCTCCTATCATCGAAGAGCTCTGTTCCGATCCCGACGTCCGCGCGCGCATCACGGCCAAGACGGGGCTTGTGCCCGACGCCTATTTCTCGGCGAGCAAGATCAAATGGATCCTCGACCGCACGCCCGGCGCGCGGGAGGCCGCGGAGGCCGGCGATCTGGCGTTCGGCACGGTCGATTCCTGGCTCATCTGGAATCTGACCGGCGGTGCGGTCCACGCGACCGATCGAACGAACGCGTCCCGCACGATGCTCTACGACATTCACGAGGGACGGTGGGACGAATCGCTGCTCGAGCTGTTCGGCATTCCCGCGTCCATGCTGCCCGACGTCCGTCCGTCGGCCGGCGACTTCGGCCGCACCGCGTTCGGCAGCATCCCTCGGGCATCCCTATCCGCGGCGTCGCGGGCGATCAGCAGGCGGCCCTCTTCGGGCAATGCTGCTTCACGCCGGGCAGCGCGAAGAACACGTACGGCACCGGCTGCTTCTTGCTCACGAACACCGGTTCGGACGCCGTATTCTTCCTCATGGCCTGGTCACGACGATCGCCGCCAGCGCTCCAGACGTCCGCGGCATCGAATACGCGCTCGAGGGCAGCGTGTTCGTCGCCGGCGCGCTCGTGCAGTGGATGCGCGACGAGCTCGGCATCATCGCCACGGCATCGGAAAGCGAAGACCTGCGCGGACGGTCGAAAGCTCGGACGGCGTCTGCGTGGTGCCCGCCTTCACAGGCCTTGGCGCTCCGTACTGGGATTCCGATGCGCGCGGGGCGATCCTCGGCCTGACGCGCGGAACCTCGCGCGGGCACATCGCCCGCGCCGGCCTGGAATCCCTCGCGTTCCAGGTCGCCGACGTCGCTTCGACGATGGCGGCGGACGCCGGCATCCCCATCGCCGAGCTCCATGTCGACGGCGGGGCATCGATCAACAACCTCATGCTCCAGTTCCAGGCCGATATCTTGGATGCGACGCTCCTGCGGCCCGCCGTGACCGAAAGCACGGCCTGGGGCGCAGCGATGCTCGCAGGCCTATCCACCGGTTTCTGGGAAAGCACCGACGAGCTTGCGCTGCTGTGCTCTTCGGGCGACCGTTTCATCTCGAAGATGGGCGAACGCGAACGCGCGGCGCGGCTTGCGGGATGGCACGAGGCCGTCGGGCGCATCATGACGCGGTAGGATGCCGCAGGGGCGCATAGGGTGCGGCGCGCTCGTGCCGAGCTCCCCTCGAGCGTCGGAGGCGCCGCGCGGCGACGATCGTCCAAGGCCGGCAAGCGCTTTCGGCGCCGTCGCCTCGCCCGTGCGCCCTTCACGGAGCCATGCGGGCATCTCGTCGTGCGCCGCGGCCTTGTTGCGCGGCCGGCATGCGGGCGACGGTATCATGGTCGAGTTTCGATTCAGCATGCGCGGACGGATGCTCCGTTCGGGCGAACGAAGGGGTGCGAGGATGAAGGTTTCGATCGCAAGCGACCATGCGGGGTTCGCGCAGAAGGAAGCCCTTGCGGCCTATCTGGTCGAACGTGGCTTCGACGTGGTCGACCGCGGTCCCTGCCACCGATGATCGGGTCGATTATCCCGACTTCGCGCTTCCCGTCGCGCTCGATGTCGCGCGCGGGCTCTCCGAAGGGGCGTCCTCGTGTGCGGCACCGGCATCGGCATGGCGCTCGCGGCCGACAAGGTCGCCGGCGTTCGAGCCGCGAACATCGTGTCCGTGAAGTTCGCGGAGCTCTGCCGCGAACACAACGATGCGAATGTCATCGCGCTGTCAGGGACGTTTCGTTGACCTTGAGACGAACGAGCGCATCCTGGACGCGTTCTTCTCGACCGATTTCGCCGGCGGACGCCATGCCGGCCGCGTCGAGAAGATCATGAAGCTCGAGGGAACCGTCGTCGAAGAGGCCTGATGCCGCAGGTGCGGCATAGTTGCGCCGGATGACCAGAAAGGAAGGCGAGCAATGCCATTTTCGTATGTTTCTGCCGATCAGGAAGTAGCCGCAGCCATTTCCGCGGAACTGTCCCGTCAGCGCGATTCCGTCGAGCTCATCGCATCCGAGAATTTCACGAGCCCTGCGGTCATGGAGGCCATGGGGTCCGTCATGACGAACAAGTACGCCGAGGGCTATCCGGGCAAGCGCTACTACGGCGGCTGCGAGAAGGTCGATATCGTCGAGAATCTCGCACGCGACCGAGCCAAAGAGCTCTTCGGCGCCGGTTTCGCCAACGTGCAGCCCCATAGCGGCGCCAACGCGAACCTCGCCGCGTATTTCGCGCTCATCGAGCCCGGCGATACGGTGCTCGGCATGAGCCTCGACAACGGCGGGCATCTCACGCACGGCTCCCCGGTCAACTTCTCGGGCAAGCTGTACGACTTCCACGGCTACGGCCTGGGAGAAGACGAGACCATCGACTACGATGCGATCGACCGCATGGCCGACGAGCTCCATCCCAAGCTCATCGTCGGCGGCGCCTCGGCCTATCCGCGCGTGATCGACTTCGAGCGCATGGCCGACATCGCGCATCATCACGGCGCGCGCTTCATGGTGGACATGGCCCACATCGCAGGCCTCGTCGCCACCGGCGCGCATCCGAGCCCTTGCCCTTCGCCGACGTCGTCACCACCACGACGCACAAGACCCTGCGCGGCCCGCGCGGAGGCCTGATCCTCACCAACGACGAGGAGCTCGCGAAGAAGATCGACAAGGCGGTCTTCCCCGGCAGCCAGGGCGGCCCCCTCATGCACGTCATCGCCGGCAAGGCGGTCGCGTTCGGGGAAGCTTTGAAGCCTGAGTTCAAGACCTATATCGATGGCGTCGTCGCCAACTGCGCCGCGCTTGCGGACGGCCTGGTCGAGGGCGGCCTGCGTCTCGTATCCGGCGGCACCGACAATCATCTGTGCCTGGTCGATCTCACGCCCGCCGACGTGAGCGGTCGCGATGCCGAGCGCGCGCTCGATCGCGTGGGCATCACCGTCAATAAGAACACGATTCCCCATGAGCAGCGTTCCCCGTTCGTGACGAGCGGCATCCGCGTCGGGTCGGCCGCCGCCACGACGCGCGGCCTGACTGCGGACGACTTCCGTGCGGTGGGGCTCCTTATCGCCAAGACGGTCTTCTCGATCGAGACGCGGCCGCCCTCGCCGAGGTTTCGGAAGAGGTCAAGCGCATCCTCGCCGCGCATCCCCTGTATCCCGAATACGATTTTTAGGGCATAATCTGAACGGCTTCGCGCGGGATCGACGCTGCGCGCGGCCGGTTCTTCAGAGCGAGGATGCGCCTCGCAGCATCGATAGGAGCTTTCAGCATGGATTACACCGAAACGGACAGGGTCGTGCTCGTCGACCATCCCCTCGTGAAGCACAAGATCGGCGTCCTGCGCGCCGAAGACACGCCCTCGTCGCTCTTCCGCCAGCTCGTACGCGAGCTTGCGCAGCTCGAGGCGTACGAGGCGACGCGCGACCTGCCCACGGCCGCGACGGACGTCACGACGCCCATCGCGGTCGCGCGGTGCGAATCCGTACGCGGTCGCGACGTCGTCATCGTTCCGATCATCCGTGCCGGCCTCGGGATGACCGAGGGCATGCTCGATCTCATCCCGACCGCCCGCGTCGGCCACCTGGGCATGTATCGCGACCCCGAGACCCATCGTCCGCATGAGTATTACGCGAACGTCCCGGAGGACGCGGCCGAGGCCGAGGTCTTCGTCGTCGATCCGATGCTCGCGACCGGCGGAAGCGCCATCGCGGCCATCGAATACCTGCGCAAAGCGGGCGTGAAGAACCTCAAGCTTCTCGTGCTCGTCGCCGTGCCCGAGGGCATCGATGCCGTGCTCGCCGCCGATCCGGACGTGACCGTCTATACGTGCGCGATCGACGACAAGCTCAATGAAAACGCCTACATCGTGCCCGGCCTGGGCGATGCGGGCGACCGTATCTTCGGAACCTGCTAGCCGTCGCACGAAGCAGTCGTCGCCGCATGCGCCATCCCGGCACGTGTCCGGGGCGCGCATGCGGCTTCGCGTAGGGGGGCGTCGTGAAATCGCATATCGAACGTCCGAGCTGGGACGAATACTTCATGCACCTCGCATTCGAGGTGTCCGGGCGCGCCACCTGCCTGCGTCGCGCGGTGGGCGCGCCTCGTCAAGGGACCGCCGCATCCTGGCGACCGGCTACAACGGCGTTCCTACGGGCCTGCGCCACTGCGAAGAGGTCGGATGCCTGCGTGAGCGCCTCGGCGTCCCTTCCGGTCAGCGCCATGAGATCTGCCGAGGCCTGCATGCGGAGCAGAATGCCATCATCCAGGCCGCCCGCCACGGGATCAACATCCAGGGTTCGTCGATCTACATCACCACGCAGCCCTGCTCGGTCTGCACGAAGATGATCATCAACGCGGGCATCGGGAGATCGTCTATGCCGAAGGGTATCCCGACCGGCTTTCGCTCGACCTCCTCGCCGATACCGACATCGTCGTGCGCAAGGTCGAAAGAGATTGAGCCGCTTTTCGTGCCCGAGCGTTTCGCCTGCAGTCGTTTCCGCCGTTCGAAGGACGTTTCCCTCTTTTTGCGCTTTTAGTTGCGCGGTTCCTTTCGGCTTGCTGAATATCTGATAGCATTCCGCAATGCGGCTGTAACCGAATGGTTGAGAAAAGGGGGTTGAACGCACGTCATGCCTATCGTCCTCGGGGCATTGGCCGGAGCTCTCGGCTTCGCGCCCATCTTCCTGTCGATGAGGCTTTCGCGCCGCTCGGCATCCCAAGCTGCTCTCACCATCGGCCTCTATGGGCTCGTCGGCGTCTTCGCGTCCCTCGTCGTCCTGATCGCCGGCCTGCTGGCATGCGCGTTCAACGCACGAGGCGCGCTCGTCCCCTTCGTCGTCGCGGAGGGAATCGTGTTTCTAGGCGCGACCATAGCCTATGTCGTGTATAAGAACGTCCTCGCGAAGCGCAGAACCCGTCGCGGGGAATAGGGTCGTTTTCAAGGAAGGGTCAAAGCATGGGCGAAGCTCTTGATTTGTTCGTCTCCCCAGGCACAGCACGTCTCGGAAGACTTCAATCCCACCACGGTGCTCAGCATCGGCGGATGGCACGTCACCCAGTACGTCGTCTGGCTCTTCATCGCCTTGGCCGTCACCTTCCTCGTGGTCCTCCTGGCCGCGAAGAAGATCAGGATCGTTCCGTCAAGCAAGTTCGTGAACATGGTCGAGTACGGCTACGAATTCGTGAATCGCAACATCGCCGAAGACGTCATCGGCGAAGGCTTCAAGAAGCACGTGCCGTTTTTGGCATCGCTGTTCTTCTTCATCCTGATCTGCAACATCTTGGGGCTCGTTCCGGGCTTCAAGACATCGACGGGCGCGATCTCCTGCACGTGGGCGCTGTCCATCATCTCGTTTTCTGTATTTCAACATCTACGGCATCAAGACCTTCGGTCCCGTCCGCTATCTCGGCAATCTTTGCCCGAGCGGCGTTCCCGCCCCCATGGCGCCGATCATCTGGTTCCTCGAACTTTTCTCCATGGTCATCCGCGTGCTCACGCTGGCCGTCCGACTCTACGGCAACATGCTCTCGGGCCATATGATCCTGGCCGTCTTCGGCATCGCCACCACGTCGTTCATCTACTGCGGCCCTGCTCGATGCCTCCATGTCCATCGCGGCGGCGGGCACCTCGATCGTCTGGTTCGCGCTGCTCGTCCTCATGTATGCGCTCGAATGCCTGGTCGCGTTCCTTCAGGCGTTCGTGTTCGCGATCCTATCCTCGTCCTACATCGGCATGGCGATCCATCGCCACTAGGACGCGCGCCGGCAACGGCGCACCGCTTTCGGTGACATGGCTGTCTTCCTTGCAGCTTGGCACATAGTTTAGGTAGAAGGTCCCAAGAGGCTGGGACCCGTCGAAGGAGGAAATTGTGACAGAGATCACCCTTTCACGCTTGCCGCACTGAAGGTCGTCGGCTACGGCCTGGCCGCCATCGGCCCCGGCATCGGCATCGGCATCGCCACCTACGGCCTGTGCGTCGCCGCCGCCCGTCAGCCTGAGATGAAGGGTCAGCTCATGGGCTACTTCTTCATCGGCGCCGCCATGTCCGGAGGCCCCTGGCCCTGCTCGGCCTGGTTCTGTTCTTCATCGGCTAAGACGGATCTTCCGTATGGCATATACGAGAGAAGGACAGGAGGGAAGCGAATTGAAGGCATCTATCGCACAGGCGAAGGCGTTCATCGGCACCGCAGGCGTATCCGCCGCGGCCGTGGCCCTTTCGACCCCGGCGTATGCGTTCGCTGAGGAGAGCGGCGGCATCAGCGCCATCCTCCCCAAGATGAACGAGTTCATCCCGATGCTCGTCGCCTTCGTCATCCTCTGGGTCATCCTTGCCAAGTTCGGCTGGCCGGTGTTCGACCGCATGCTCGAAAAGCGCGCGACCACCATCCGCGAAGACCTGAAGAGCGCCGAAGCCGCCCGTCAGGAAAGCGAGAAGCTCCTTGCCGAATACAAGCAGCAGCTCGCCGACGCGAAGGCCGAGGCATCGAGCATCGTTGCCGAGGCGAAGAAGACCGGCGAGGCCGTGAAGGCCGATATCCAGAAGAAGGCGGCCGACGAAGCCGCCGGCATGATCGAGAAGGCCCAGGCGGCCATCGAGGCCGAGCGCAATCAGGCCGTTTCCGACCTGCAGAAGTCCGTGGCGGACATCTCGGTGTCCGTGGCGTCCAAGCTCATCGGCACCGACCTTTCCGATGACGAGCATCGCGCGATCATCAAGCGCTATGTCGAAGAGGCAGGTAGCTTCAATGCCTCATAATCGACTGCTCGTCAAAGAAGAGATCGCGACGTATGCCGAGACGCTCTTCTCGGCCGCTTCGGCCGAGGGCCAGGAGCGCGTGCTGGCCGTGCGCGACCAGCTCGAGCAGGTCGTGTCCCTGTATCGCGGGAACGCCGATCTGCGCGACGCCTTCGATGAGATCGCCTATACGGCAGAACAACGCCGCACCATTGCCCAGGGCGTGTTCGAAGGCTTCGATCCTCTGCTCGCAAGCGTCCTCTCGGTCATGGCCGAGCGTCAGGACTTTTCGAACTTTCCCAGATCAACAATGCATTCGCTGCGTTGATCGACGAAAGGCTGGGCCTCGCCGTCGTCGACGTGACGACCGTCGTCGAGCTCGACGACGAGCTGCGGACCCTCATTTCCGAAAAGGTCGCCGCCGACCTTGGCAAGAGCGTCGTGCTGCGCGAGCATGTCGATCCGTCCATCCTGGGCGGGATCATCATGAGCACTCAAGGTAAACGCATCGACGCGAGCATCGTCTCCAAGCTGGAGCAGGCTCGCACCGTGCTTTCGGAATCTAACGATGGAGGTGAATGCTAGTGACAGAAATCACCGCAAAGTCTATCGACGAAGCATTGCGCAAGCAGCTTGAAGACCTCGAGACGAGCGTCGATGCACGTGAGGTGGGCACGGTCGTCCAGGTGGGCGACGGTATCGCCCGCATCGATGGATTGAAGGGTGCCATGGCGGGCGAACTCCTGGAGTTCATCGGCGCCGATGGCAGAAACCGTCTACGGTCTTGCGCAGAACCTCGAAGAGGAAGAGGTCGGCGCCGTCCTGATGGGCGATGTCACCGCTATTCGAGAGAACGACCAGGTCCGTACGACCGGCCGCATCATGGAGGTGCCTTCGGGCAAGAGCCTCCTCGGGCGCGTCGTGAATCCGCTGGGCATGCCGATCGACGGCAAGGGCCCCATCAAGGCCGAGGGCATGCGCCCCGTCGAGTTCAAGGCCCCCGGCGTCATCCACCGCAAGCCTGTGCACGAGCCCATGCAGACGGGCATCGTCGCCGTCGACACGATGATCCCCATCGGCCGCGGCCAGCGCGAGCTCATCATCGGCGACCGCCAGACGGGCAAGACCGCCATCGCCATCGACGCGATCATCAACCAAAAGGGTAAGGACATGATCTGCATCTACGTCGCCGTGGGCCAGAAGGCCTCCACGGTGGCCAACGTGATGGAGACCCTCGAGAAGCACGGCGCCATGGAATACACGATCATCGTGTCCGCCACCGCGTCCGATTCCGCCCCGCTGCAGTACATCGCGCCTATGGCCGGCGCCGCGATGGGCGAGCACTTCGTCTACACCGGCGAAGACGGCAAGCCTGCGGGCCCCGAGAACCTGGGTCGCCACGTGCTCATCATCTACGACGACCTGTCCAGCAGGCCGTCGCCTACCGCCAGATGTCCCTGACGTTGCACCGCCCGCCGGGACGCGAGGCGTATCCCGGCGACATCTTCTACTCTGCACAGCCGCCTGCTCGAGCGCGCGGTGAAGATGAACGAGGCCAACGGCTGCGGCTCCATGACGGCTCTGCCGATCATCGAGACCCAGGCCGGCGACGTCTCCGCCACATCCCGACCAACGTGATCTCCATCACCGACGGTCAGATCTTCCTGTCCACGGACCTGTTCTTCCAGGGCCAGCGTCCCGCCATCAACGTCGGCATCTCCGTGTCGCGCGTCGGCGGTTCCGCCCAGACGAAGGCCGTCAAGTCCCAGTCCGGCACGCTGCGCCTCGACCTCGCGTCCTATCGCGAGCTTCAGGCGTTCACGCAGTTCGGCTCCGACCTCGACAAGTCCACCCAGGACCAGCTGAACCGCGGCGCCCGCATGACCGAGCTTCTCAAGCAGGGTCGCTACATGCCGCTCGAGTTCGAGGAAGAGGCCTGCGCGGTCTACGCCGGCGGCCACGGCTACCTCGATGACGTGGCGGTCAAGGACGTCGTCCGTTTCCGCACCGAGCTTCTCGAGTACCTGCGCGCCAAGCACGCCGACGTGCTCGCCCAGATCCATGCGGACGCGAAGTTCACCGACACGACCGAAGGTGCTCTGAAAGAGGCGATCGCCTCTTTCAAGAAGCAGTTCGCGGCGTCGTAGGAAGGCGTGAGACATGCCTAACCTGCACGACATCGATAAGCGCATCAAGTCGGTTTCATCGACTAGCAGATCACGCGCACCATGGGAGATGGTGGCCGGCGCGAAGGTCAAGCATGCGACCGAACGCATCGCCGCCGCCGCGCCGTACTCCGATTCCATGGTCGAGATGCTGCAAGGTGTCGCGGAGCGCGTGCAGCCCAGCGAGAACCCGTTGCTGGAGAAGCATGAGAGCGTGAAACGCATCCTGGCGGTGGCCGTGGTTTCCGACCGCGGTCTCGCCGGGGGCTTCAACTCGAATGTTCTGCGCGCCGTCGAGAAGACCGTTCGCGCGAAGAAGTCCGAAGAGTCGAGGTCGACATCATCGCATGCGGCAAGAAGGCCGGCGGGTTCTTCCGGTTCCGCAAGATGACGCCCGTCCTCGAGTTCAAGGACCAGTCTGCCGATCCCACGATCGAGCAGGCCGGCGAAATCGCCGACTACGCCATCAAGGCGTATGAGGAAGGCAGCATCGACGAGGTCGTCCTGATCTACAACCACAGTAAGAACGCTGCGACGCAGGTTCTCACCGAGCAGGTCATCCTTCCCGTCGATACGACGGCCGCACCTCAGGGCGCACGTCCGCACGGCATCCGCCGTCGAGGAACCCGCTGAAACCGAGACCGTCCCCGCGAGCATCGAGTTCGAGCCTGAACCCGCCGACGTGCTGGCACGTCTGCTGCCCGCGTACCTGCGCACGTCGATCTACCGCGCGCTGATCGACTCCGCGGCCGGGGAGCAGGCGGCTCGCCGCAGTGCCATGCACTCGGCGACCGATAACGCCACCGAGATGGTGGAGACGTTGTCGAGGTTGTATAACCGTGTACGTCAAGGTGCCATCACCACTGAGATCAACGAGATCGTTGGTGGCGCAGCAGCTTTGGAGGAATAAATGGCTGACGAAAGAATGCTTACCAGAGAGGAGCTTGACGCCAGCAAGGGCGCTACCGGTCGCATCGTGCGCATCGTGGGCCCTGTCGTCGACGTCGAGTTCCCGGCTGATCAGCTGCCGGCGATCTATAACGCGCTGACGGTTGACGCCATCACCCCCGCCGGCGAGATGCGCGTCGTCCTGGAAAGTCGAATCGATGCTTCCCGGCAACCTCGTGCGTTCCGTCGCGATGAGCTCGACCGACGGTCTGGTGCGCGGCGCCGAGGCCGTCGACACGGGCCATCCCATCATGATGCCCGTGGGTCCCGAGACCCTCGGCCGCATCTGGAACGTCATGGGCCAGCCCGTGGATGAGAAGCCGATGCCCGAGGTGTCCGGCTACATGCCCATCCACCGTCCTGCCCCCGACTACGAGTCCCTGTCGACGACGACCGAGATCTTCGAGACCGGCATCAAGGCGATCGACCTGATCGAGCCGTTCATTCGCGGCGGCAAGACGGGCCTGTTCGGCGGCGCCGGCGTCGGCAAGACCGTCATCATCCAGGAACTCATCAACAACCTCGCGCAGGAGCACAGCGGCACGTCCGTCTTCACGGGCGTCGGCGAGCGCACGCGCGAGGGCACCGACCTGTTCCTCGAGATGAGCGAATCGGGCGTCGTCGAGAAGACGTGCCTGGTCTACGGCCAGATGAACGAGCCGCCGGGAGCGCGCCTGCGTGTCGGCCTGGCCGGCCTGACCGAAGCGGAGTACTTCCGCGACCAGGGCCAGGACGTCCTGCTGTTCATCGACAACATCTTCCGCTTCACCCAGGCGGGCTCCGAAGTGTCCGCGCTGCTCGGCCGCATGCCTTCCGCAGTAGGCTACCAGCCTACGCTGGCGACCGAGATGGGCGACCTTCAGGAGCGCATCACGTCGACGACCACGGGTTCCATCACGTCCGTGCAGGCCGTCTACGTGCCCGCCGACGACCTGACCGACCCCGCGCCGGCCACGACCTTCACCCACCTGGACGCCAAGACGGTTCTGTCCCGTTCGATCGCCGAACTGGGCATCTATCCGGCCGTCGATCCCCTGGAGTCCACCTCCCGCGCGCTCGAGCCGGCCATCGTCGGCGAAGAACACTACCGCGTGGCGACGGGCATCCAGGAGCTGCTCCAGAACTACAAGGACCTTCAGGACATCATCGCCATCCTCGGCATGGACGAGCTGACCGAAGAGCAGAAGCTCACGGTCTCCCGCGCCCGTAAGGCCCAGCAGTTCTTCGGCCAGTGCTTCCACGTCGCGACGCAGTTCACCGGTCTGCCCGGCAAGTACGTCAAGATGGAGGACACCGTCCGTTCCTTCGCCGCCATCCTCGACGGCGAGTGCGACGAGATTCCTGAGCAGTGCTTCCGCCTGAAGGGCTCCATCGACGACGTGTACGCCGAGTACGAGGCCATGCAGAAGAGCGAGGACTGACATGCCGAAGCTAACCTGCGACATCGTGACCCCTGAAGCGAAGTGCTTCACCGACGAGGCCTTCATGGTCGTGGTACCGGGGACCGAAGGTCAGATGGGCTTCCTGCACGACCACGTGCCTCTGGTGTCGGCGCTCGCCGACGGCGTCGTCCGCGTCCAGCTCGATGAGGCCGGCTCCGTGAAGGAGTTCGACGTCGAAGGCGGCTACGTGCAGGTCACCGGCACGAAGGTCATCATCCTGGCCGACAAGGCCCAGGAGCGTACGGCCTGAGGTTTCGAAGAGGATTCCTCACGATTTCCGAAAGGGCGTCCCATCAGGGACGCCCTTTCTCATGAGCCGACCTATTAGGCGCTATGGAGCTTCCGGAACGAGAGGGCCGTTCCCGTTTCGGAAGCGTCGGGCTGGTATCATAGGCGCGTCGAAGAATCCAAGCATATGGCACGCGTCCAGGCCGGCGAGGACGGCGGGGAAGCGTGCGCGCACGCGCATGAAGGGACTGCCATGTCGTTCGTCCACCTGCATAATCACACCGAGTATTCGATGCTCGACGGCGCCACGCACGTGAAGGACATGGTGCGTCGCGCGGCCGACCTCGATATGCCCGCCGTCGCCATCACCGACCACGGCGTGATGTGCGGCGTGCCCGAGCTGTGCGACGCCTGCGCGGCAGTCGAGAGGGAAACGGGCAAGAAGGTCAAGCCCATCTACGGCTGCGAGATCTATTTCACCGAAGATCCCGAGGTAGGCACGAAGAAGCGCTCTCCGCTCTATCACATGATCATGCTCGCCAAGAACTCCGAGGGCTATCACAATCTGCTGCATCTCGTGTCCGAGTCGCATATGGACAATTACTATTACAAGCCCCGCACGACGCTCGATATGATCAAGAAGCATGCGAAGGGCATCGTCGCGACGAGCGCCTGCATCGCCGGCATCATCCCCCGGCGTCTGCGCGAGCGCGATGTCGCGGGGGCACGGGAGTGGGCCCAGACGTTCAAGGACATCTTCGAGCCGGGGGATTTCTATATCGAGCTTCAGGATCAGGGCATCTCCACGGAAGAGGGCTTCTCCCAGCACGAGCTGAACGTGCAGCTTTCGAACCTTGCCCATGATCTGGGGCTCGAAACCATCGCCACGAACGACTTCCATTACCTAACGCGCGAAGACGCCAAGGCGCAGGACATCATGCTGTGCATCGGCACGGGGTCGAACTACGACGACGAGAACCGCATGAGGTTCGCGAACGACGAGTTCTACATGAAGACCGAGGAAGAGATGCGCGAGGCCCTGCGCGATTTCCCCGAGGCCTGCGACAACACGGTCAAGGTCGCCGAGAAATGCTCCGTGGAGCTCGAGCGCGATTCCATCCTTCCGCGTTTCCCGTTGCCCGAAGGCTACACCGAGGAGATGCTCTTCCGCGAGGAATGCGAGAAGGGGCTCATCCACCGCTACGGCAACAACGGCGAGATCACGACGATGGACGAGCTGCGCGCCGCGCGCCCCGACGTGGTCGAGCGATACGAATACGAAGCCGGCGTCATCATCCAGCAGGGATTTCCCGCCTACTTCCTCATCGTGCAGGAATACATCCGCTGGGCGAAGGACAACGGCATCGGCGTCGGTCCGGGGCGCGGGTCGGCCGCAGGGTGCCATCTGCACGTACGCGATGGGCATCACTGACCTGGAACCTCTGGACAACGGGCTGCTGTTCGAACGCTTCCTGTCGCCCGAACGCGTGGAGATGCCCGATATCGACGTCGACTTCGACGATCAGCACCGCCAGGACGTCATCGACCACGTGCGCGATTTCTATGGGGCCGACCATATCGCGGGTGTCATCACGTTCGGCAAGCTGCAGGCGAAAAACGCCGTGCGCGACGCCGCGCGCGTGCTCGGACACCCCTATGGCGTGGGCGACAAGATCTGCAAGACCATCGGCGACGAGCTCGGCATCACGCTCGACGACGCTCTGGAGAACAACGTCGACCTCAAGAAGATGTACGACGACGATGCCGACACGCGCGACATCATCGATGCGGCACGTTCCATCGAGGGCAACATCCGCGGCGAGGGCGTGCATGCCTGCGCGACGATCATCTGCCGCGACCCCTTGGTCGACCACGTGCCCGTGAAGCGCGACACCAAGGGCGGCGGCATGATCACCCAGTACGACGGCCACTACACGCCTGAACTGGGCCTGCTCAAAATGGACTTCCTGGGCCTGCGCACGCTGGGCGTGCTGTCGCGCGCCTGCAAGAACGTGAAGGCGCGCCACGGTCTCGAAATCCGTCCCTGACGAGATACCCATCGAAGACGCCGAGGCGTTTCCGTCTCATGCGCGGCGAGATGCGCTGGGGCATGGACGGCCTGTTCCAGGTCGAAGGCGCGCTCTATGTGAGCCTGTTCAGCAGGCTTCCGCCGCGCCGGTTCTCCGATATCGTCGCCTCCATCGCGCTCAACCGTCCGGGCCCGCTCGAATCGGGCATGGTCGACGACTACGTCAAGGTGGCGAACGGCACGACCGAGATCCATTACTACGACGACCGTCTGCGCTCCATCCTGGAAGAGACTTACGGCACGATGGTCTACCAGGAGCAGATCATGCAGATCTCGATGGCTATGAGCGGGTTCTCGGCCGGCAAGGCCGACCGCCTGCGCAAGGCCATGGGCAAGAAGAAGCTGGATATCATGCGCCAGCTTCAGGCCGATTGGAACGAAGGGGCCGTCGAGAACGGCTATTCGCTCGAAATCGCGAAGCAGATCTGGGAAGACGCCGAGAAGTTCGCGAAGTACGCGTTCAACAAGTCGCATTCCGCGGCCTACGCCCTGCTCGTCATGCGCACGGCGTATCTGAAGGCGCACTATCCGTATGAATTCATGGCGGCCGTGCTTTCCAGCTACATGGGCAACGCCGATCGTCTCATCAAGTACATCTCCAGCTGCACGCATTCGGGCATTCCCGTGCTGCCGCCCGACGTGAACACGTCGAATCTCGAATTCACGCCGCTTGAGGAGGGCATCCGCTTCGGGCTTGCCGGCGTGCGCGGCATCGGCGAGGCGGTGGCGCAGTCCATCATCGACGAGCGCGAGGCCAACGGCCCGTATTCGAGCCTGCACGACTTCGTGAACCGCCTGGATGCGAAATGCTATAACCGTAAAACGCTCGAAGCGCTGGTGAAGTCGGGTGCGTTCGATTCGACGGGGTACACGCGCAAGCAGCTCATGCACTTCATCGACGACACGCCGCTGCTCGAATCCGCCGCGAAGCGCCAGAAGGATCGCGATGCCGGCCAGGTGAGCATGTTCGACCTGTTCGCCGATGTGCCCGACAGCGGGTTCGACGACGACGTGCCGGCGCCGGACGGCATCGAGTGGGACAAGCGCATGCTGCTCGCCTATGAGAAGGAGATCCTCAAGATCTATGTCTCCGACCATCCCCTGCGTCCGTACGAACGGTCGCTCCAGTCGGTCACGAAGTACCACCTGGGCGACCTTGCGGAGCGCAAGGGCGATATCAAGAACGCCGTGTTCGCGGGGCTCGTGGCAAGCGTCACCGTCAAGATGACGCGCAAGGGCACCAAGATGGCGAACTTCGATCTCGAAGACACGACGGGCCATATGGAGTGCGTCTGCTTCAAGTACAGCGACTTCGAAGAAGCCATCCAGGAAGACGCCATCGTCAAGATCAAGGGCCGGTTCGAGCATTCTGAGCGCGGAGACCAGATCCTCGCCTTCGAGGTGGAACGTCTGGATGTGGACAGCATGCGCGAGACGCCGAGCAACCTGCAGATCTCGCTCGCCGCTGCCGACTTCGACCAGTCCGTCGCCACGCGGCTCTACGGCATACTCGGGGACTATCCGGGCAGCGATCCCGTCGTCCTGTACGTGGAGCAGTCCGACGGGCGCAAGTTCCGCGCCGAGCTGCCGATCAAGGTCGATGCGGCCGACAACCTGCTTTATTCGGGCATCATGACGCTCTTCGGGCGCCCGGTGTGGAAGAGCCTGCAGGAGCAGAGGAGATAGGCGTCGTGGAGCAGGTGTCGGTCCATCGTGCGGACGAAGGGCATACGGATGGCGCACGCGACGGATCCGTCGCGTGCGCCGGCATCGCGCATGCCGTCGGCGTGACGGACGTCGCACGCGATGGTTGTGCCGCCGGTGCGGTGTCCTCCGCCGCAGAAAGCCTTGGAAACATCGCGGTCGTCGCGCTGCGTGGCGCTCGGCGTCGCCTATGACGGAGCGCCCTTCGCAGGGTTCGCGCGCCAGGCCGAAAGCCATGTGACGACGGTGCAGGGAGAACTCGAACGGGCGCTGTCCGTGCTCTACCGTCGCGCCGTCGACACGGTGTGCGCCGGACGCACCGATGCCGGCGTGCATGCGCTCGGTCAGGTTCGTGAGCTTCGACCTGACCGAAGAGGAATCGCGAGCCGTCCTTTGCGGACGCTCATGAAATCCATGAATGCGCTGGTGGACGAGCGCATCACCGTCACATGCGCCGAGGAGCGTCCCACAGGGTTCTCCGCGCGCTTCGACGCGACGTCGCGCGAGTACCGTTATTTCATCGCCACGGGCAACGCCCGCCCCGTGCTCATCGCGCGCAACGTCTGGCATCTGCGCGGCGCTCCGCTCGATGTCGACGCCATGAACGCTGCGGCGCGGCTCCTGATGGGCGAGCATGATTTCAAGAGCTTCTGCGTCGCCTCGTCCGCCTTGCATCTGGAAGGGGAGGGACGGTCGACCTGCCGGCGCGTCATCGAGGCGGACGTTCGCTCGACGCACGTGATGGGCACGCCCGTCGTCGAGGTCCGCATCGTCGGCAATGCCTTCCTGCATTCGATGATCCGCATCATCGTCGGAACGCTCGTCGCCGTGGGACAGGGAAGGCGTGATGCGTCCTGGGTCGCCGACGTGCTCGCGGCCCGCGACCGCACGGCCGCGGGCGAGACGGCCCGCATGCGGCCTGACGTTCTGGAGCGTCAGGTACCAGATGCCGAACGCCAGGGGAATCGACGTGTCTCGATAGGATGCTCGAACCCCGGCGCATAGAGGGGCATTGATGCCGAACGCCAGGGGAATCGGCGCGTTTTCGAGATGCGCGGCATGGGTAACAGGTCTCGCCAGCATCTCGCATGCCGGCATTCCCTGCGTTCGCGCTAGGGATACGGCCGCACGTCTTTCATCGCGTCATTTCCACGAAAGCTTCTCGATTCATCGGGGCGAACAGCCGCTTGCCATCATTTTGTTACTTTTTTTCGAAAGAAAAAAACTCCCGATGGAATCTCCTCGCCAGAATAACGCGTCATAGTTTCGGAAGGCGTCGCATCCGACTTGTTCGGAGGACGCGTGCTTTCGCGAAGCCGCCTGCAAGGGCGGCGAGCAAGCGAGAAAATGGCGGATTCGACTCAGACCCGATCCACGTGGTCGGGCAAATGGATGTTCATCCTGGCGGCTGCGGCATCGGCGGTCGGCCTGGGCAATATGTGGCGCTTCCCGTATCTTGCGGCCAAGTACGGCGGAGGCATGTTCCTTCTCACCTATGTCGTGCTCGTCTTCACGTTCGGCGTATCGATGCTGATTCTCGAAATCTCGCTCGGTCGCCGCACGAAGCTGTCGGCGATCGGCGCCTTCTCCCATTTCGGGCGTAAGTACCTGCCCATCGGCATCCTGGCGTCCCTCGTGCCCTTCATCATCACGCCGTACTACAGCATCATCGGCGGCTGGGTGACCAACTACACGTTCGCCTATATCGCCGAGCCGTCCGCCGTCACCGGCGACGGATATTTCGCAGGGTTCATCACGAGTCCCCGTGTCGAGCTTTCGTGTTCATGGCGATCTTCATGGCGGCTACCTTCATCGTCGTCGCGCTCGGCGTCAAAGGCGGCATCGAGAAGGCCAATCTCGTCATGATGCCTGCGCTCATCGTCATGGCCATCGCGCTGTCCGTCTACACGCTGACCCTTCCCGGCGCGATCGACGGACTGCTGTACTATGTCACCCCCGACTTCTCCAAGTTCTCTCCCGAGCTGCTCATCGGTGCGCTCGGCCAGATGTTCTACAGCCTGTCGCTTGCCATGGGCATCATGATCACCTACGGCAGCTACCTCGAGAAGAAGGAGGACATCGTCCAGTCCTCCACGCGCATCGCGGGCTTCGACCTGCTCGTATCCTTCCTTGCAGGCCTCATGATCGTCCCGACCTCGTTCGTTGCCCTCGGCGGCGGCGATGCGGTTGCGGAAAAAGGCCGGTCCGAGCCTGATGTTCGGCACGCTGCCCCAGCTGTTCGACAGCCTGGGCGCCGCCGGCCAGGTGGTCGGGTTCGTGTTCTTCCTGCTCGTGCTCTTCGCGGCGCTGACGAGCGCCATCTCGCTCGTCGAGGCGTGCACCTCCATCGTGCATGACGCCACGCATTGGACCCGCACGAAGTCGATGGTCGTGACGATGGTCGCCATCTTCCTCGGAGGCATCTTCATCAACCTCGGCTACAACCACCCTGTCCTTCATCCAGCCGCTCGGCGAAGGCTCGTCCATCCTCGATCTGGCCGACTTCCTTTCCAACTCGGTCATCATGCCGATCGTCGCGCTGTTCACATGCCTGCTGGTCGGTTGGTTCGTGAGACCCCAGCAGTTCATCGAGGAGATCAAGGACGGCAGCGCGTTCAAGGCTGCCGGTGCTTGGACCGTCATGATCAAGTACATCGCGCCGGTGCTGGTGGCCATCATCCTCGTTGCGTACGTCGGTATGCAGTTCGGCCTCTTCAGCGTCTAGGCACCTGCGGGTCGCACTGTACACGATGCGGGCGTTCGGACGATCTTCTTTCGGCGCCTAGACGTGTTGTAGGACTCATTGCGCGCGATGCTCGGATTGCTTTACGCCGCCTCGAAGGGCTGTGTCGGATCGGTTCCGACGCAGCCCTTTTGCATGAAGATCAGATTCTCAGGAAGAACCCGTGGCACCCATCGCGCGGATCGGTTCCGATGCAGCCCTTTTGCATGCGGGAGAAGGGACCGACAAACGGCAACGAAGCTTGTACGACCTGCGTCTGAAGCGCGATGCGGTGAACGCAGCGAACATGGACGTGCCGCTGGCTTTCGGAACGGCAAGGAATCGGTGTGCGGAATGCGGCGTTCAGGGCATCCCTCAAAGCCTTGGATCATCCAAAACTTCAGGTCATTCAATGCTTCGGATCGTCCAAAGGCTTCGGGACGCCCAATGTTTCGGGTCGTTCAAGATTTTAGGTCACCAAGACGCCTCAGCAGGTCATTCAGGCTTTCGACCACCCAAAAGCTCCAGGTCATCAATGCTTCAGGACATCAAAGACTTCAGGTCGCCCAAGACTTCAGGTCGCCCAAATCTCCGGGTTCCAAGCTTCGCTCATGAAAAAAATAGAAAGAAAAAAAGGGTATAGCCCTTTTTCGACCATCGAATTCGATGCCGATGACAAAAAAATCGCTGTTTAGAGAATCTCGAGCATCATTTCTGTTGTATTCACAACGAAACTGCCCTAATCAAGCATCATTTTCGTTGTGGTAACAACTTTATATACCGAAAAATATACCCTATAGGGTATACTAAGCTTTCGATTTTTTGGCATTGGGAAAGGGTTTGACTTACGGCCTTCGGCGGCATTCGCTTGCATGTCCGGCCGACAGTCAGGCTCCTGGGCATGCGCCCGCGATTCCGAGCGTGCTCGCCCGTATGCGCGGACGGAGTTATATCTGATTGTCTTCTCGGTCGATTCGCGGGTTTTCCGGGAAGCCCGGGTGCGTCGAGGACTCTGGCAGGACGGCGATGGTTTTCGCATGCGATAAGGACGGGAAGCTCGGGTTCGTCGCGGCTCCAGACCCGAATGTGATGAAATCTTAAATAAGAATCATTCTCACTTGAAGAATTCGAAGAATGCTCTATAAACAATATCAGTAACTGTTACTGATAAGGATTGATTGAATTGAGGTACAGCAGACAGAGAGAGGCCATTCGCGCATGCGTCATGGACCGGTCGGACCACCCCACCGCCCAGGACGTATACCGGGAAGTGCTCGAAGCATTTCCCCGCATCAGCGTCGGCACGGTGTATCGCAACCTCATGCAGCTTGCGGATGCGGGAGAAATCAGGCTCGTGGACGTAGGGGACGGAACCTCGCGATTCGATTGCAACGCCGACGACCATCAGCACTTCAAATGCACGAGTGCGGTCGGATCTTCGATGTCTCCTCGATCGAGCCGCAGGCTCTTGAGGATGCGCTCGGAGCTTCGGTTCCCGGCATGCCTTCGTCCTTCGCGCTCACGGTCTACGGGGTGTGCGACGAATGCCTCAAGGAAAGCCAGGATTAGATGCGGGGATGCCTGCGCATGAGATGCAGGGGAGCTCGCATATGAGACGCGGGGCATCGTCCCGCAGGAAAGGAACCATCATGTTGAACGAAAAAGCTGAACGTCCTGCTCGCCGACTGGGCCGTCGCCCATCGTAAGCTTCAGAACCTTCACTGGTACGTCAAGGGCCACGCGTTTCTTTCCAGGCCCATGCCAAGCTCGAGGAATTTCTACGACGAGGCCAACGAAGCGGTCGATTCCGTGGCCGAGCTCATCCTCATGAACGGCGGCAAGCCGCTCGCCTCGATGAAGGAATACCTCGATGCTTCCAACGTCGCGGAACGCGAATCCGACTTCATTTCCGTCAACGATGCCATGACGCAGGCCAAGGCAGATTACGAACTCATCCTTGCAGATGTCAAGGCCGTTAAGGACGCTGCTGACGAAGAGGGCAACGCGCTCGTCTCCGCCGCCATGGACGATCATATCGCCCAGCTTTCCAAGCATCTGTGGATGCTCGGCCAGTCCGAGCGATAGGAAGCCTCCTTTACGCTTCGCGCTTTCTGTCCGTAAACAGCATATAGCCAGGACAAGACATACATTGGCTTACGCAGGAGATCCGGGATGACCGTTCGTTCCGGATCTCCTGCTGTGCGACGAAAGAGCGAGACGCTCGCAAAGCGTTCGGGGCAGCCTTCGGCATTGCGACGATGTTGCCGTATCCGACGCCGCATCCGTCACCGACGACGGCGCTCCGATGGCGGCATGCGCGGTCCGGGGTCGTCCGCATATGGGGCGGAGACCGTCTTCAGGATACATCGACATGTCTACATCCGACATCGCAAGCGGCGTCCGCACTATGGGCGGGGCTGTCTAGCGACTTGCGGCCGATGCGTCGAAGCCGGCATCGCGACGGCTTCGCGACGATACGTCGGCATCGCGGTCGGCTATCGCTGATGAACGCGCGATGCCGATCACGCCCACTTCAAAAACGCGCGATAGCCCTTGAGCGCCTCGTACAGGTCGGCCTTGTCGACCACTTCCCACGGCGCGTGCATGTTCAGCACGGGCACGCCGCAGTCGATGACTTCCATGCCGTACTGAGCCAGGATGTAGGCGATGGTCCCGCCGCCGCCTACATCGACCTTTCCCAGCTCGGCGGTTTGGAATGCCGCGCCGCCCTTCTCCATGACCGCACGGATGCGCGCCATGTACTCGGCGTTCGCGTCATTCGAGCCCGCCTTGCCGCGGCTGCCGGTGAATTTGTTGAAGACGACGCCGCGCCCGAGGAAGGCGGCGTTCTTCTCTTCGAAGGCCGAGGCGTACGTCGGGTCGAATCCGGCGGACACGTCGGAGGACAGCATGCTCGAGCGCGCAAGGCAGCGACGCAGCGCCAGATCGCCCGGTTCGCCTGCGAGCGCGAGGATCTCGGCCATCGTGTTCTCGAAGAACAGCGACGTCATGCCCGTGGCCCCCACGCTGCCGATCTCTTCCTTATCCACGAGCAGGCAGACGCCGGTGCGCTCCAGGTCTTCCGCCTCGAGCTGCGCGACGAGCGAAGGGAACGAACAGGAGCGGTCATCGTGCCCGTAGCCGAGGATCATCGACCGGTCGAACCCGAGATCGCGCGCCGCGCCGGCAGGGACCACTTCAAGCTCGGAGGAGAGGAAGTCCTCCTCTTCCATGCCGTACTTCTGCGCGAGCAGATCGAGCAGAACGCCTTCACCGGCTCTTTCTCGACGAGCTTCGCGAGCGTCTCGTCTTCCTCGTCCTCGCCGGCTGCGTCGGCTTTTCGATGCCGACACGTCTTCGATCTCGCCCTTCTTCGCCGGTCGTCCGCCGACGAGCACGTCGAGCGCCCTCGCCGTCGATCACCTTCGCCGCGTTCTTCTGCAGCTGCTCCTGCGAGAGATGGACGAGCAGATCGGTCACGCAGAAGACGGGATCGCCCGCGTCCTCGCCCACGTCGACGCGCTCGACCGAGCCGTCCTTCTTCGCAATGACGCCATGGATGGCCAGCGGAATCGTGACCCACTGGTACTTCTTGATGCCGCCGTAGTAGTGCGTGTCGAGCAAGGCGAGCTCGCTCGCTTCGTACAGCGGGTTCTGCTTGACGTCGAGGCGCGGGCTGTCGATGTGCGCGCCCAGGATGTTGAGGCCTTCGGATAAGGGGCGCGCTCCGATGTGCGCGAGCAGGACGCTTTTGCCGTAATTGGCGGCGTACACCTTGTCGCCCGGCTTGAGGCTGCCGCGCTCAAGCGCCTCGTCGAGCGAGATGTATCCTGCGGCGCGCGCCATGTCGATCGCGGTCTCGGCGCATTCGCGCTCGGTCTTTGTTCTCGCTGATGAACAGACGGTACCGTTCGGCGAAATCGAATGCTTCGCCGCGCGCGGCCTCGTCGTATGCCAGCCATGCGTTCGTGCGTTTCATAGAACCTTCCTTCTTACGGCGTACGTGGCGAAATGCCGTTGATTGCTGACATTATGGCGCAACGGGGAACCCTTTGCGTATAATGGTCGGCCACTACCGTGAACCACCAGAAAAGGAGTTGCGACATGGCGTTCTACTTCGATGAGCCGGCTCGGACGTTCAACGAATACCTGCTCGTCCCTGGGTACTCTTCCTCGGAATGCATCCCTGAGAAGGTTTCCCTGAAGACTCCGCTCGTCAAGCACAAGAAGGGCGAAGAGCCCGCCATTTCGCTCAACATCCCCATGGTGTCCGCCATCATGCAGGCCGTTTCCGATGACAAGATGGCCATCGCGCTGGCGACCAGGGCGGCCTCTCGTTCATCTACGGCTCTCAGACCGTCGAAGACGAGGCGGCCATGGTCGCGCGCGTCAAGTCGCACAAGGCCGGCTTCGTCGTCTCCGATGCCAACCTTTCTCCCGAGACGACGCTCGGCGAGGTGCTCGAGCTTCGCGAGGCGACCGGCCACTCCACGATGCCCGTCACCGAAGACGGCACCGCCGCCGGCAAGCTGCTCGGCATCGTCACCGAACGCGACTATCGCCTGAGCCGCATGGGCCTCGAAGAGAAGGTCGCCACGTTCATGACCCCGCGCGAGAAGCTCATCGTCGCGCCGGCCGACACGTCCCTGCGGGAAGCCAACGACATCATCTGGGATCACAAGCTCAACAGCCTGCCGCTCGTCAATGCCGACGATTCGCTGGCCTATCTGGTCTTCCGCAAGGACTACGATTCCCACAAGGAAAACCCGCTCGAAATGCTCGACGCCGAGAAGCGCTACATGGTCGGCGCGGGTATCAATACGCGCGACTACGCCGAACGCGTTCCCGCCCTGGTGGAAGCGGGTGCCGATGTCCTGTGCATCGACTCTTCCGAGGGTTATTCCGACTGGCAGCGCTTCACGCTCGAGTGGATCCGCGAGCATTACGGCAACACCGTCAAGGTGGGCGCCGGCAATGTCGTCGATCGCGAAGGCTTCCGCCCTCGCCAAGCATGGCGCCGATTTCATCAAGATCGGCATCGGCGGCGGGTCGATCTGCATCACGCGCGAGCAGAAGGGTATCGGTCGCGGCCAGGCCACAGCCGTTATCGATGTGCGCGCGCCCGTGACGAATGGTTCGAAGAGACCGCGAATACATCCCCATCGTCTCCGACGGCGGCATCGTGTACGACCACCACATCACGCTCGCTCTCGCCATGGGTTCCGACTACGTCATGCTGGGCCGTTACTTTCGCCCGATTCGACGAGGTCCCCGTCGAATCGCGTCACGGTGAACGGCTCCTATATGAAGGAGTATTGGGAGCGAAGGATCCTCGCGCGCCCGCAACTGGCAGCGATACGATCTGGGCGGCACCAAGAAGATGGCCTTCGAGGAAGGCGTCGATTCCCTACGTGCCCTATGCGGCTCGCTCAAAGACAACGTCGACACCACGCTTTCGAAGGTGAAGTCCACGATGTGCAACTGCGGGGCGCTCTCCATTTCTGAACTGCAGGACAAGGCGAAGCTCACCGTCGTCTCCTCCACGTCCATCACCGAGGGCGGCGCGCATGACGTCATGCTCAAGGACAAGTCGCCCTATGTGGGCAACACGATCGGGTAAAGCCCGGTCGCTTCCCTGTTCCCGATAGAAAGAGAACATCTCTAGACGCTCATTCCAACATACGAAAGCCGATCCTGAAGGCGATCCTGGCCGTGGGGGTGGCGACGAGCATCGCGGTCGTCCCTGCGGCTCCTGCGTTCGCGACCAGCAGCGTCGCGGATGCTCGGACAAGCCTCGATCAGGCCGAATCACGTCTCGCCGATATCACGAAGGAATACGATGACCTGCAGGCCCAGGTCGACGATCTCCAAACCCAGATCGACGATGCGACCGCAGGCGTCCTCGACGCCCAGGACGCGGCCCAGAAGGGCCGCGAGAAGCTGGGCGAATCGGCCCAGTTCGCATATAAGACCGGCGGCATCTCGCTGCTCGATGTCGTGCTCTCTTCGCAAAGCCTCGATGAATTCATCGACAACGCCCAGTACGTCCTGGCCGTTCAGGACGCCCAGGCCGACATCATCTCCGGCAGCGCTCTCGAGGCCGAATACCAGGCTGCGCTCGAGGATCTGGGCGCCAAGAAGGATCTGCAGATCAAGAAGCTGAACCAGGCGGCCGACAAGTCCGCCGAGGCCCAGCAGGTCGTGGATTCCGCGCAGGCCCAGCTCAAGGATGCCCAGGATGCCGAGGTCGAATCTGAGCGCCTCGCCAAGCTCCAGGAGGAGGCGAAGGCCCTCGCCGCCGCGCAGGCGGCCTCCGCGTCATCCAAGGATGCCGTCGTGACCTCGAATGATTCGACCGGCTCTTCGTCAAGCTCATCCAGCTCGACCGCGTCGTCGATCCTCAAGCAGCTCTTCGTCGAGCTCGCCTTTCGACCTCGAGTTCGTCTTCGAACGCCGGCTCGTCGTCTCGAATACGCCCTCGTCGTCGGACGGCTGGCATAGCGGCGAGGCGTCGGCGTACGGATCGACGAGCGATGGCACCTGGGCGAGGCCACGGCGACCGGCGCTATCGTCACGCAGAGCTCCATGGGCGTGGCGGTTTCATGTCCATGTCGAACTACCGTGATTACCTGGGACGTTCCGTTGAAATATCCTACGGCGGGCGCACGGTGGTCGCCACCGTCAACGACTGCGGCGGTTTCGGCGGCAGCCGCGTGCTCGACCTGCAGCCCGGCGTCTGGAGCGCGCTCGGGGCCAGCTCCTGCGAGGATTGGGGAGTGCGCACCGTCTCGTATCGCTTCCTCTAAAGCGTTTTTGCAGGTATCGCATCTGGGCCGCATTCTCGTCGAGGTGCGGCCTTATACTGGGCAGCATCCGTTTGCGGGTCCGCGCACGCGCGGCCCTTCGTACGTTCAGGAGACCGGTAGGCATGAAAGAGTACAATCCGCAGGATATCGAGCCTCGCTGGCAGGCTTCGTGGGAAGCATCCGGCGCCCATAAGGCGGCGGAGGGCGATGGACGCCCCAAGAAGTACGTGCTCGAGATGTTCCCGTATCCTTCGGGCGACATCCACATGGGTCACGTGCGCAATTACACGATCGGCGACGTCATCGCGCGCTATAGCCGCATGCAGGGGCTTCGATGTGCTGCATCCGATGGGTTGGGATGCCTTCGGCCTGCCTGCCGAAAACGCCGCCATCAAGCGCCATAGCCATCCTGCGACGTGGACCTATTCCAACATCGAGACCCAGAAGGCCAGCTTCAAGCGGATGGGTTTCTCGTACGACTGGGACCGTTCGGTCGTGGCCTGCGACCCCTGAATACTACGCTGGGGCCAGTGGATCTTCGAGCAGTTCTGGAAGCGCGGCTTGGTGGAACGTCGCAACTCTCCGGTGAACTGGTGTCCGAGCTGCGCCACCGTGCTCGCGAACGAGCAGGTCATCGACGGCCGTTGCTGGCGGTGCGATTCCGAAGTCGAGAAGCGCGACCTGACGCAGTGGTACTTCAAGATCACCGACTACGCCCAGGAACTGCTGGACGACCTCGACCAGCTGGAAGGCTGGCCCGAGCGCGTCAAGCAGCAGCAGTCCAATTGGATCGGCCGTTCCGAGGGCGCGCAGGTCGACTTCGTCCTGTGCGACGCCGACGGCACCGAACCCGCGAATCCGTCCGACGACGATATCATCACGGTCTTCACCACGCGCGCCGACACGCTTTTCGGCTGCAGCTTCTTCGTGCTCGCACCCGAATACGCGCGCCTGCCCGAACTCGTCGCCGGCAGCGCGTACGAGCAGGGCGTCCTCGATCTGATCGAGGCGTCCAAGAAGATCACCGCCGTCCAGCGCGCCCAGGGAACCCACGAAAAGCATGGGGCTTTCACTGGCCGCTATGTCGTGAATCCCATCAACGGCGAGAAGGTGCCTGTCTGGGTCGCCGACTACGTGGTGGCGGATTACGGCACGGGCGCCGTCATGGCCGTCCCGTGCGGCGACCAGCGCGACTTCGATTTCGCGCGTGCCTACGACCTGCCCATCATCCCCATCATCCTGGCCGAGGACGACCCTCTTTACGATCGTCTCAGGACGAGCGCGGACGCGCGGTCACGAAGGTCGATTGGGAAGAGGCCTACGCCGCCGAGGGCGTGCTCGTCCAATCCGGCGCATACACCGGCATGACGGGAGGCAAGCATTCCGAAGGCGAGGCCGCCGTGGTCGCCAAGCTCGAGGAGATGGGCCGCGGCCGCCGTACGGTCGAATTCCGCCTGCGCGACTGGCTCATCAGCCGTCAGCGTTATTGGGGCAATCCGATTCCGGCCATCCACTGCCCGGAATGCGGCGTCGTGCCCGTTCCCGAAGAGGATCTGCCGGTCATGCTTCCCGAGGACATCGACCTTGCGGCAGGGGAGACGCTCGCGACGCACGAAGGGTTTCGTGAACTGCGCCTGTCCCGTGTGCGGGCGCCCCGCCCGGCGCGAGACGGACACGATGGATACGTTCACGTGTTCGAGCTGGTACTACATGCGTTATACCGATCCTCATAACCAAAGCGCGCCCTTCGATCCCGCGACGGCGAACGCCTGGATGCCGGTCGATCAGTACATCGGCGGCATCGAGCACGCCATCCTGCATCTGCTCTACAGCCGCTTCTTCACGAAGGTCCTGCGCGACATGGGCATGCTCGATTTCGACGAGCCGTTCTCGAACCCTGCTGTGCCAGGGCATGGTGCTCGACGAGCATGGCGACGCTCATGTCGAAGTCCAAAAAGCAACGTCATCGCGCCGGAAGATATGATCGCCTCATACGGCGCCGATGCGGTACGCGCCTACATCCTGTTCATGGCGCCGCCCGACAAGGAGCTGCTCTGGAACGAGGATGGCCTCGCCGGCCTGTCGAAGTTCCTGAACCGCGCTTGGCGCATCGTCTTCGACCTGAAGCGCGAGGGCGGGGACGATTCGCTGTTCCAGGCCGATCCCGGCAGGGGCGCCTCGGCCCGATGCCGCCCGTGCGAAGCTTCTGCGCGAACGTCATCGCGTGGCCGCCAAGGTCGCGGACGACTTCGGCCGCAACGCCTTCAACACGGCCATCGCCGCCATCATGGAGTTCGTAGAACGCCGCAAGCGACTATCTGCGCGTGACCGGCGCGGACGATCGCGTTTCCGACGAGGCCGCATCGTTCGATGCCGACATGGCCGAAACCATCGTCAAGCTGCTCGCGCCCATCGCGCCTCATTGGGCCGAGGAGCTGTGGACCACGGTTCTGGGCCATAAGGAGACGTCCGTCCATGCCCAGGCATGGCCCGCGTTCGACCTCGAGCTTGCCAGGAAGACGAGATCGAGCTTGCCGTCCAGGTCAACGGCAAGGTGAAGGCGCGCATCACCGTTGCCGCCGATCTCGATCAGGATTCGATCGCCGCTGCGGGCCGCGATGCCGCTGCAGCTGCGCTTGCGGGGAAACGCGTCGTCAAGACGATCGTCATTCCCGGCCGCCTGGTCAATATCGTCGCCAAATAGCTCGTCCGTATGCATTCGGTTCCTGCGGGTGCATCGCCTGCGGGGACCGTTCTTTCGAAGGAGGCCTCTCGCGTGCTCCGCACGTTCGTCAAAGCGTTCATCAAGCTCGTGTTCACGCTTGCGCTCTTCGGTGCGCTCGTCGTCGCGGGCTTGAACGGCATCGTGCTCCTTCAGGCGCATGATCGGGTGAGCACGCTCGCGGAAGCCGAATCGGAAGGCCTCAGGGCGGACTGCATCGTGGTGCTCGGGGCGAGCGTGCTATCCGATGGGTCTCTGTCCCCGATTCTCGCTCATCGCGTGGACGCGGCGGTCGAACTCTACGAATCGGGCGCCGCTCCCGTCATCGTCATGTCCGGGGACGGCCGTGCGTCGAACTACGACGAGCCTCTGCATATGAAGGAATACGCCATGAGCAAGGGCGTTCCCGAGTCCGCCATCGTATGCGATGAGGGCGGGTACCACACGTTCGACAGCATGTGGCGCTGCGCGCATGTCTACGGGGCGTCGAGCGCGATCGCCGTGACCCAGGAATACCATCTTTCCGCGCCGTCTTCGACGGGGTGGGCACGAAATGGACACATACGGGGTCATAAGCGACTCGGGTTCGTATGACGACCAACTCTGGTACGATGTGCGGGGAATGCGCGAGCCGCTGCTCCGACTTCATCAGCGTGGCGTCGGGCGACACGGCGGAGAACGCTGCATCCGCTATCGCCTGATTCCGATCGGCCCTGATCGCCGGTCGAAGCGGCGCCAGGCGCGCCAGGCGCATCGGGCGCCGCGTCCAGGCGCTCGCGCGTGCATTCCAGGGGAAAGGACATCGTTGTGGCACTCGCCGACGACCTGGCGATTTACGCCCTCGGCTATTACATGCACGAGAGCCATCCCGTGCGCCTCGACCATCTGTGCCTGAACACGGTGCAGCGGCGCAACCCCCGACATCTGCGGGACGGTCTGCCCCAAGGGGCTGTCCATCTACGAATCGAAGCCCGATTGGCATGGCTGCATCGATTGCAACCTCTGCGTCTCCGCCTGTCCGACCGAAGCGATCCACGAATCCTCGTCGAGCTTCGCGGCCCTTACCGCGGCGCTCGATTCGGCGACGGACGCCATCGTGTTCGGATGCCCGAAAAGCCCAAGGCCATGTGGACGTGACGGTGCCGTGTCTGGCGGCTCTGCCGTGGGAGGTGTTGGCCACGGCGGCCTCACGCGCACGGCGGTCGTCAAGACGCATCCCTGCAAAGGAATGCGACGACCAGGCTTCCTTCGACGGGTGAAGGATCTGCTGCGACGCTTCGCCGCTTCTTCGGCAGGAAGAGTTCGCGCGGCGCGTGCTTTTCCGCAGAGCCAAAAGACCGTCGGGCAGCCCGCGGGGCTCTGCGCCGTCAGGCGTTCGGATCCGCCGTCGGCGCCTTGGCCGCAGGTGCGGAGGCGGCCGTGAATCCTGGATCCGTGACCATGTCGCACTATCGAGCCATGCTCGTCCAGGCGCTCGAATCGTTGCCGGACGACGAACGGCCGCAGGTCACCTGGCCGACGCTCGAAGAGGACGGAACTGCCAGGGATGCGAGATCTGCGTGCGCATCTGCCCTCATCATGCAATCGAGCTGCGCATTCCCGGGCAGGCAGAGTACCAGGAGCTGCGCGAGGCCGAGAAGCGTGCGAAGCGCGCGCCTCGCAGGCTTGCAGAAGGCGAGGCGCCGCCGATGAGCGTCGAGGAGGCTCGGGCCGCCTACGATGCGGCCGTCGGGCATGCGCGCGAAGAGGGAATCGGACAGGCGCTCATCCATGACGCGAGTCTCTGCACGCAGTGCGGGCTATGCTCATGACCCTGCCCGAACGAAAACCTCGGCGGATGGGATGCGATCACGACCGCGAATGTCCCGGCGCTGGTCGAACATCCGGTCTCGCTGCGTCTGTGCGAGAAATGCGGTCGCGCCTTCAAGCCCGAAGGCGACGAAGTCGCATGCAAGGCCTGCTCCCGCGTCAACTTCTTCTAAGACGACCACCTCCACAAGGCCGTTTGATGCGCCTTCGAAACTACATCTCCTGCAGCATGGCGCCGAGTTCTTGACGGAATGGATATCGAGCTTCGCGTAGATATGCCGGCTGTGGGTGCGCACGGTGTTTTCCGAGATGAAGAGTCTTTCGGCAATCGTCGCCATCGACAGGCCGCGCGCGATGGCTTCGCAGACCTCGGTTTCGCGCGTCGACAGCCCGTATTCCTGCTGGAGCACGAGGCATTGCTTCGAGATGCGATCCGTGATCACGCGATCGCCCCAATCATCGTCGCGCCGCCATTTCTCGCTTGTTCCAGGCCTGCTATCCGCGACGCTCTCTTCCAGGGGTCCATCGCCCCTCGAAACCGCGCGAGGCATCCCGGATCCCGAAGCCTCGTCGGTCGTTTCATCTTCTATTCCGTTCGCCGCGCCGCGCGCTTGAAGGCGTCGGTATGATGAACTCCACCTGCCCGACCGGGCTTGGACGCCCTGAGGCCCGTGGCGGCGAACAGCACCATGCCGAGCACGAACATGGCGAGAAGCGATAGGGAATCCTACCTGTTTCATGCTGTGTACAGGGCAGATCGCGTGCGAACCATCCGAGCAAGAACCCGATGCTTTGCACGCCGTAGGCGACGCTTCCGAAAAATCCGTAGATGAAGACCGGGTTTGATGCCGCGGTCGCGGGAGATCTGCGCGCACTGCATCATCATCACCATGACGGCCAGCGTGAATGCGGTATGCGTGAGGCCGGCGAACAGCGTGAGTCCTGCATCGTTCTGCATGAAGGGGAAGACGAGCAGGCATGCGGCGATGAAGGGATAGGCCGTCACGTATGCCGAGTTGATGCTGAAGCGCAGCGATCTCAGGCGCCATGCCGCGACGAGCGCAAGCGCCGCGACGAGCGCTCCGATCATCGATGCGACGTTCACCGTGGATGCGAGGCTTCCCTCGAGCACGGCGATTCCCCGTGCAAGTCCTGCGGCGAACGCCAGCGCGCCGATGGCAGCTGCGCTCGTCCATGAGTCCTTGAGCAGATGGGCATAGACCTGCGCGTGTTCGCGCGGCACATCTTCGAACATCGCCTGGTCGAATTCCATCTCCCGTACGCTGAGCGTCAACGCGAGCGAGCAGAGCGGCAGCATCACGATGGGAAGCAGAAACGCCGTGAGCGCGATGGGCACGGCATGCAGGGACAGATAGATGATCGACGCCGCCGCGGTGCCCAGCGCGAGACGCATGTTTCCCTCGTCCGCGGACATGGATGCGAAGCAGCGCTGCCAAAGCATGTACATGCCCGCGCATCCGACGCCGAGGAAGACGGCTCCGGCGACGACGAGCTCGAGCGTGAGCGACGGCACGTACATGGCCGCGATGACGGACGAGGATCCTATGAAGACGAGCGCGGTCACCAGTCCGACGAGCATGCGCCGCGTCGCCTGGGGGATGAAGTACGCCCCTATGGCGCTTACGACGTAGGCCGCGAAGTATGCGAGAGACTGCGCAAGGTGGAAGAGGATCGTGACATCGTCGGTTTGGAAGCTCTGAGGCAGGAAGGGGAAGACGCCGCCTCATATCTGGGTCGCGTTGATGGCGACGAATATCGCGAACCCGATGCTCGAAACATGCGGGCGCATGGCGTTTGGCTGCACGGAAGGCTCCTTTTTCGATACATCCATTTAACCAGACGTGCCTGCGTACGTCATGCGGCATTCAGGGCCTTTCCCGGGATGTTCTATCCCAGAATTAATCTGAACAGGCATTTTCATAAAAATCACACCTCGCATGCGATGCGCCATGACGCCCTTCTTAGTACCTTTCTGTGCAGTGGAAGCGTTTCCGTCCATTGCACGCGCGGCAAGTGCGTCGGGATTCGGAGACGCTTCAGGGGGACAATTGAGATATACGAGGGGGAAAGCATGGGCAAGAGTGCCGACACGCATGAGTTCACGCGCCGCAATTTCGTGAAAGGGCTCCTTTGCGGGCGCGGTCGCGGCAGCGGGCGTCGCGGATCCGCGTCGATGTACGGATGCTCGTCGACGGCGGCGACCGATGCGTCCGAAGCTGCGGGGGAGGAAACCATCGCCTGGTCGCAATGCAACGTCAACTGCGGAGGCAACTGCATCTTCCAGTGGCATTCGATCGACGGCAAGGTCGCCTACATGGAGACCGATAACATCGGCGACGCCGAGTTCCAGTCGCGCGCCTGCCTGCGCGGCCGTTCCATGCGCCGCTGGCTCAACAGCCCCGAGCGCATCCTGTATCCGATGAAGCGCACGGGCAAGCGCGGCTCCGGCGAATTCGAGCAGATCTCCTGGGACGAGGCCATCCAGACCATCGCCGACAAGCTCAAGTGACGATCGACGCTACGGCAACGACGCCATTCATGTGATTTATGCCACAGGCATGTATTCGACGACAGGCAACCCGTCCGCCCGGCTGCTCAACAGCATCGGCGGCTTCCTCGCCCGCCACTACGACTACTCGACCAACCAGCTTTCCGCCGCCATGCCCTACATGTTCGGCACGCAGTTCTCTCCGTACGACAACGTGCACGCGTCTTCGTTCTCCGAAGCGGAGGCGAATTCCGATCTGGTCGTGCTCTGGGGCAATTCGCCCGCCGAAACGCGTATGGGCGGCGCGAACGCCTGCTGGGATTTCGCCCGCGTGCGCGAGGCCGTCGTCGGTCGCGGCGGCAAGATCGTCAATATCGACTACCGCCTCAACGAGACGAGCTCGGGCCATCCCGATGAGTGGCTGCCTATCTGCAACGGCACCGATGCCGCTCTGGCCAGCGCGCTTGCCCATGAGTTCATCAAGGACGGCGCGGTGGACGAGGACTTCCTGCACGCTTACTGCGTCGGCTACGACGAGGAGACCATGCCTGAATCCGCGCAGGGCCAGAACAGGTCCTACAAGGATTACATCATGGGCACCGGATACGACAGGGTGGAGAAGACCCTGAATGGGCCGCGCCCATCACGCAGATTCCGCCGACACGATCCGCGCCCTCGCCGCCGACCTCGAAGCCGCCGAAGCGCCGTTCGTCGCCCAGGGCTGGGGCCCTCAGCGCCATTCCAACGGCGAGGACACCACACGCGCCATCTGCATGGTTCCGATCCTGCTCGGTAAGATCGGCCTTCCCGGCACGAACACCGGTCAGCGCGAGGCCGAGCCTCCTGCTCTATCTGGTTGAAGGCTTTCCCGCCGCCGACGTGGACGCATCGGGCGCTCCCATCGAAGGCGGCGTCGCGCCCAATGCCGTGAAATGGACCATCCCGTGCTACGAATGGCTCAATGCGGTCGACCACGGCCATGAGATGTCCACCGTCAACGCCGGCGTCAAGGATCCGACCGGCGCCCTTCCCGACGGCATGCTCAAAAACGACGTCCATTTCATCTGGAACTACGCGGGCAACTGCATCACCAACCAGCATGGCGGCATCAACGCCGTGCACGAGACGCTCACCGACGAATCCAAGGATCTCTTCATCCTGACGTGGGACACGGTCAGCGACCGACTCGCCAAGTACGCCGATATCCTGCTTCCCGATGCGATGCGCTCCGAGCAGCTCAATATGCGAGACGCAGGGGATATTCCGAGTACTATACCGGCGTCGTCGTGGGCGGGCCTGCGCAGCAGGCGCCCGGCGAATGCCGCAGCTCCTACGACGTCATGACCGACATCGCCGACAAGATGGGCACCAAGGACGTCTTCACCAAGGGCGGCATGACGCATGACGACTGGGTCAAAAGCCTATACGAAGCCGGCCGCGAGGCGCATCCTGAGATGCCGACCTGGGACGAGATCCGCGATCAGGGCGTCTACAAGGTGAAATGCGATCCTTCCATCGGCCTGAAGGCCTTCCGCGACGATCCGTCCGCCAATCCGCTCGGCACGCCGTCGGGCAAGATCGAGATCTATTCTGAACAGCTGGCGGACCTGAACGAGACCTGGGAGCTCAAGGAAGGCGAATCCATCAATCCGATCCCGGTCTTCTATCCCGGCTACGAGGGCTACGGCAGCGTGACCGACGAATACCCGCTGTACTGCACCGGCTTCCACCATAAGAGCCGCACCCATTCATCGTTCGGCTTCATCCGCGAGCTCGAGCAGGTCGCACGCCAGCAGCTGTGGATCAATCCGGCCGACGCCAAGGCCCGCGGCATCGCCCATGGAGACATGGTCCAGGTCAAATCGCCCTCGGGCGTCATCAGGATAAAGCGAAGGTGACCAGCCGCATCATTCCGGCACCATCGCCGTGCCGCAGGGTTCCTGGCATAAGGCGAATATGGAAGGGGACAAGGTCGACGAGGGCGGATGCGTGAACACGCTGGCCGCGTACCGTCCGACGCCGCTTGCCCACGGCAACGGCCAGTCCGACTCCATCATCGCCGAAGTGGCCAAGGTCAAGGCGTAGGCATCCGGAAACGAAAGGGGATCAGCAATGACTCAGTACGGCTTCTGCTTCGACAACGCCCGCTGCACGGCTGCCGCACCTGCGAGATGGCGTACAAGGACTTCAAGGATCTGTCCGAGACCATGGCGTTCCGCCGCATCTTCGACTACGAGGGCGGCGATTGGAAGGACAACGGCGACGGCACTTTGAGCACGACGTCGTATGTCTATCACGTATCGGCGGCGTGCAACCACTGCGCCAATCCTGCGTGCATGGAAGCCTGTCCGGCCGGGGCCATCGAGAAGGACTCCGATACCCGTCTGGTCTTCGTGAACCAGGACGCATGCAAAGGGCTTCGAGCCTGTGTGGACGCCTGTCCCTTACGGCGTCCCCATCCTATCAAGGAAGACAACAAGGCCTACAAGTGCGACGGCTGCATCGATCGCGTGGAGGCGGGGAAGAATCCGATCTGCGTGGATGCCTGCCCTTTGCGCGCGCTTGGATGGGGTGAACGCACGGATCTCGCCGCCGCTCATGCGGGCGAAGACCTGACCTATGCCGTCCTGCCTCTGCCGCCCTCCTCCTATACGTATCCCAATCTGACGATCCATGCATCGGCGGCGGCGCGCCGCGCCCAAGAAGGCGATCTTGCCATCGCGAATGTCGATGAACTGGGATTCTAAGACCTGCGCCCGCAATGCGGCGGCCTGCTGATAGAAGAAAGGAATCGGAATGCCGAAGAATTCCCATGGATGCATCGAAGACTATCGGCTCGAAGATCGGGACGCATCCGATGATTTGCTTTCCGATCGGGGATTTCTCGAAGCATTCGGTTCGGCGTGCACGCTTCTGGGGATCTGCCTGTCGCAGCGCCCGACCGAGAAGGAGGCATCGCGTGCGCGGTCGGCCATCCGGTCCGTGGACGTGGCGCGGGATTGGCCCTGGGCGGTTCCGATGCCCTCGCGCTCGCTGCCGACCTCATCGCGCGCGGTGTCGAGGAGGATGAACGGACGCTCGACCTGGAATTCCAAAGGCTCTTCCGCGGGACGGGCATGCGCGCCGCCGCGCCGTTCGGGTCGGTTTACACCGATCGCGACCAGGTTATGTACGGCTGGACCTGGATGGAGCTTCGCGCATGGATGCGTATGCACGGCATCGAATGCGCCTCTTGTGAAAACGAGCCGGAAGACCAGATCGGGCGTATGCTGCTGCTGTGCGCCGCGCTTGCGTCCCGCGATTCCGCCCTCATCCCCGAATTCCTGGGACGTCATCTCATGCCCTGGGCGCCGCGCTTCTTCGAGCTCTTTCTCGGTGACATGCGCACCTCGACGTTCGAGGGTTTGGGCGTGCTTGCCCAGGCCACGCTCGACGATGCATGCGCGCTTCTCGGCATCGTGCCGGCCCGCTTCCGGCTGTATCGATAGGACATCCAGGTGAACGGTGGTTTCAACGGACAGACGCTCGCCGTGTTCACGGCTCTCGCGCCCGCAGGCGCCGTCGCGTTCCTGTGTCTCGCGACGTTTCTGCTCGTGCGACGTCCTGCGCTCGACGGAGGGCAGTTCGATCGGCTGGGGAAGTGGCTTTTCGTGCCCATAGCCGTCGTGTGGGTGGGGTTCATAGCTTCCGCGACGCATCTCGGCATGCCGTCGAACGCCTTGTACGTCGTCTTCGGCATCGGGCGCTCGCCGCTTTCGAGACGAGGTCGCGGCCGTTATCGCATTCCTTTTTCTTCTCAGGCGTCTTCTGGCTGTACATGTACCGTATCGGGCATGCCCATGCGCTTTCGCTCGTCCTGCTTGCCGCCGCGATGGCATCTGCGGTGCTGATGCTGCGTGCATGGCGCTTGCGTACGACGTGGATACGGTCGTGTCGTGGCATACCTGGCGTACGCCGGCGAACCTGCTGGCGACGGCCGCGTTCTCAGGACCCGCCCTTGCGTCTGCGGTTCTGCTCGTCGCCGAGATCGATTCGAGGATGTGGCCGCGTGCGCTGATCGCGATCTCGGCCGTCGCGCTCGTCGCGGGGACGGCGTTGCTGCTTTCGTACCTGACGTTTCTTTCCGAAGCCCGCAACAACGTGATCGGCGCGCTTTCCCTAGTGGGCGACCTTCCCCTGATCATCGCCGTGCACGCCGTCGTCGGAGGGTGGGGCTCTGCCTTCAGACGGCAGGGGCTGAGCCTCAAGGTCTCGCGAGCGCGCGGCATCGTATTCTCTCTTGTCGGATGGTTGCTCGTCATCGTCGCATCGCTCATCGTCCGATTCCCCTTCTATGATGCGTACCTTTCGGTCGGATTCTGACGTGCGTGCGCGATGGGCGTCTTGCACTGCCGCGGACATATGGTATACTTGCTGCACTTTAGCACGCTAGAGCATTGAAGAAGGCAAGCTCACGCGTGGTGCAGGGACCGCTATCGCATGGAGGATGCAATGAAGAGGATCGCGGATCGTCGCGTGCGCCGCGACGCTCGCGCTCGCGCTTTTCGCACTGTCGGGATGCGGCTCGAGGCGGAAAACGCTTCCGGTCGCCGTCGGGCCGACCGAAGCATGGACTTCATCGTCGGGTTCGACCAGGAATACCCGCCCTACGGGTTCGTCGGCGACGACGGCCAGTACACGAGGCTTCGATCTCGAGCTCGCCAAAAGAGGGTCTGCGCGCGCAACGGCTGGAACTTCAGGCCCAGCCGGTTAACTGGGATGCGAAGGACGCCGAGCTCAACGGCGGCGCCGTCACGTGCCTATGGAACGGGTTCACGAAGGAAGGCCGCGAGAAGAGCTATACGTTTTCCGAGCCGTATGCTGCAGATGGCTCGGGTCGTAGTCGTGAAAAGCCGATAAGGCCTCCGAATACGGCACGCTTGACGCGCTTGCAGGCAAGACGGTCGTGACCAGGTCGATTCCTCCGCCCTCGAGGTTCTGCAGGGCGCAAGGCCGATCTGAACGCCTCCTTCGCTCGGCGGCGCCGTGAACCAGGTCAGCGACTACAATGCCGCGTTCATGGATCTTCAGAGCGGCGCGTGCGACGCTGTGACTGCGACCTCTCCATCGCCGAGTATCAGATGTCCGCGAATCCGGCGCATACGCGGTGCTCAGGATACTCTGTCCGACGAGCACTACGCGGTCGGTTTCGCCAAAGAGCAACGCGGAGCTCGCCGATGCCGTCACCGAAACGCTGCGCGAAATGAACGCCGACGGCACGGTCAAGGCGCTCTGCGACAAATATGCCGAATATGGCATTTCCTATGAGAACTGGACGCTGAAGTAGGCACGGCACCGATGCGGTGAGAATCGCGGGCGGCGATGCGTCGCCCGCGATTCGTGCGTTCGGGCGCGGACGCGGCACGCGCATTGCAGCGCGACTTGGAATTCGAGGGAAAGGGGCGTCCATGGCGATTTCGACCATGCTGTCCATACTTGGGCAGGGCTTCGTCATAACGCGGAGATATTCTTCCTGACGCTGATCGGATCGCTGCCGCTCGGCATCGTGGTCGCGCTTGCGCGCATGAGCAGGATCAAGCCGATTTCCTGGATCACGAGTTCTACATCTCCATCATGCGCGGCACCCGCTGATGCTGCAGATGTTCGCCATCTACTTCGCGCCGTACTACGTCTTCGGCATCGAGCTTTCCCCAGGTTCGAAGTTCACGGCCACCATCGTCGCGTTCGTCGTCAACTACGCGGCGTATTTTCGCGGAAATCTATCGCAGCGGCATCCAGTCCGTTCCGCGCGGCCAGTACGAGGCGGCCGCGGTCTTGGGCTATTCGCGCGCCCAAACGTTCATGAAGATCGTGCTTCCCCAGGTCATCAAGCGTATCCTTCCCGCAATGGGCAACGAGGTCGTCACGCTGGTGAAAGACACGTCGCTCGCGTTCTCCATCGGCGTCATGGAGATGTTCTCCTCGGCGAAGGCCATCGCGGCCTCTCAGGTCAACATGCTCCCGTTCGCGTTCGCCGCGGCGTTCTACTGGGCCTTCTGCCTGATCATCGAATTTGTCATGGGACGCATCGAAAAGAAGCTCGACTACTACCACGACTAGCCCGTGCAATCAGCGCGCCGGCCTGACGGCTACGGATCGCCGATGCGTCGCGTCGGCGCGGCGGATGCGGTTCGTCGCCCATGCCCGGCCACGCATGGGGCTTGTCGGATAGAGGACGAGCCCGTCTTCCGTCTTGAAGCGTAAAGGAGCACCGTAGTGCCTGAGAATCGCCGGGTTGCATCTTGGGCATGTCAAGAAGAGCTTCGGCGGCGTCGAGGTTCTGAAGGACATCTCGATCGACGTCGAAAACGGCGAGGTCGTTGCCATCATCGGCCCGTCGGGCGGCGGCAAGTCGACGCTTTTGCGTTGCGCGACGCTGCTCGAAACGTTCGATTCGGGCGAGCTTTCCTACGGCGACCTCGAGGTGGCCGTCACGCGCGACGGACGCGCCTCGTATGCCGGGCAAGGACGTCTTGAAGCAGGCAGTCCTGTTTCGGTCTGGTCTTCAGAATTACAACCTGTTTCCCCACTACACGGTCATGAAGAACATCTCCGACGCGCCGATTCACGTGCTCAAGCGCGATCGGGCGGAGGTCGAGGCGCATGCGCGCGAGCTTATCGCGAAGATGGGGCTTCAGGGCAACGAATCCGGGTTCCTGCGAGCTTTCGAGGCCAGCAGCAGCGCGTCAGCATCGCGCGCGCCCTCTGCATGGATCGACTATCGTGTTCTTCGACGAACCGACGAGGCGCGCTCGATCCGGAGCTCACGGGCGAGGTGCTCAAGGTCATCAAGAACCTGCGGCCGAGAAGATGACGATGGTCATCGTCACGCACGAGATGCAGTTCGCCCGCGATGTGGCTGATCGCATCCGTGTTCGCGGACTGCGGCGTCATCGTCGAAGGGCGCGTCCGAGACCTGATCAACAATCCGGAAACATGAACGCACCAAGGCATTTTCTCTCGCGTTTGAGCGAATAGGCGATCCGGCATCGCCCGGCCTTGAAAAGAGGCCCGCGCAATGCGGGCCTCTTCGGAATGTACAAGGTGCGGAAAACGCGGTCTAGTCATTCCTTCGGCTTCAGCATGCCGTAGCCGCCGTTGCTGCGACAGTAGACCACCTGCACGTCGTTGCTGTCGCGGTCGGTGTAGACGAAGAAGTCGTGGCGCAGAAGATCGATCTGGATGAGCGCCTCCTCTTCGGTCATCGGCGAGTATTCGACTTCCTTCACGCGGACGATCTCGTCATCCGAAAGCTCCTCCATGAGCTTGTCGAAATCGGTCGGCTCGAGCGGCGTGCCTTCGGCGCCCGTCAGCGTCTCGCGCATGCGGCGGTCGATCACGCGGGTCTTGTACTTGCGTAGCTGGCGCACGACCTTGGCGGCGGCGATATCGATGGCGGCGTACATGTCGGTGTCGCGCTCTTCGACGCGGATGACATGGCCCTTCGGGCGCAGGGTTACTTCGCAGATGCGGGAACGACATGCCGGTTTCTCAATACGGAGTATGACTTCGGCTTCGATTGAATAATCGTCGAGGACCTTCATCGAGTTGCCGATTTTCTCGATCGCGTAGTCGCGCGAAGAATCGGTGACGGTGATGCGACGACCGGTGACCTTGATGTTCGCCGGCTCCATCCTTTCTTTCGGATGCCTTGCTGAAAGCCATGGTACCACTCCGTCGCCGCGGGGCGCGAGTTCAGTTGCACGTCCGATATCAGCCGAGGAGCTTCCGGCACCTCTCCGGCATCAGTCAAGAGGCGTGCGCCATTCGCAGGCATCAGGCGCGGCGATGGCTCGGATGCCTGCGATGATGATTTCCATGCCATCATGAAAAGGACCGGTCGTCGTAGGCATTGCGCGTCATATCGCTCCACGGTTCGTCGTGTGCGGAGGCATTTCCCCGGCTGTCGAGCAGGAGCCCGCAGGAAAATCCTGTTAGGAACGCGTCGATCAGCCCCCAGGCCTTGCGGAGCACCTCTCGGGGGCATTCCCTTGCGCAAGATGCGGGTTCAGGATCCGTTAGCGTATGGGCGCATGGAGGGCTGTCTGCGCGCCGCTGATGCTCAGAAGATTTGCATTCTCGCGGCGCTTGTACATATCGAGAATCGATCGTGTCGTGCGCCTCATGGTGTATCATCCAGCGTTCCCCGGAACGGGTGAAGCATCGACTTCGGTCAGCGAGGTTCGACCATGGAGACGTGCATCTTCGATGTTGTCGAAATCCGGTGAGATCGCCGTAGCGGTCTTGCCCATTCGGGATGCGAGCTTGCGTGCCGACACGGCTTTGATTCCTTGTTCGTCCCGCAAGCTCGAGCGCGGCCTGTGCGATGGAAGCCGGGTCAGATGTCTTGTTCTCCCGCCTGTCGGTATCGATGGAAGGCGGTTTCGTCAATGCGGCACGTTCCTTTTTCGTTGTGAGGACGGCGATTCTGGATGCCCGATAAGGTTGATCCTGCACGACGTCGTTCTTTTGCCGCGTCGGCGATACGAGAAAGTCAGGATGCCCGTTGCGGTCTTGCTTTCGATTCCAGCGATTGCATCCGCTCTGTTTCGATTTTTCGTGGCCGAACGACTGAAAACGACGTTGACATTTTCAAGACGCGCCGCACCATCTTCTTATGTCTACACTGTATACGTAATTGGAAACGAAGGGGGAGCCAATGTCTGAAGACACAGCTTCGGCCACGGCATCCGGCGCATTGAGCCGTAGGAATTTCATCAAGGGCGCGTCTCTCGCCGCGACGGCTGCGGGCATGGCGGCGCTTGCAGGCTGCGCGGCGGAGGAGGCTCCGCGGCCAACGGGTGTCAGCATCCGCATCCGTCGAAGTAACCCCTATCTGAATATCTACGCTGGTGGCGTGAGCGCCATGCCTGCTCGGCTCGAACCCCTCCCGGGCCCACGCGGTCCTATCGCCTTCGAAGCCGACAAGGTGGCCTCGAGAGACATCAAGCGCGAAGAAGACTTCGACGTCGTGGTCGTGGGCGCCGGCATCTCCGGTCACTGGGTGCGCTCAAAGCCGCCGATATGGGGGCCGTGTGCTGCTGCTTGCCCGAAGATGACGCGCGACGTGGCTGCTTCGAATGCTTTGGCGCCGTGGATGCGCAGGTCCAAGAAGGATTCGAGCAAGAATGTCGATCGTGCCGTGCTGGACGAGATCTATCGGTCCGCGCCCTACCGCATCCGCGGGCTCCTCGCACGTATGTGCGCAACGCTCGGGGAAGCCACCGATTTTGGCAGGCCATGCTCGACAAGGGCGCGAACGCTTTTGCGATGCGCGCCGGTCGATGGGGTCCGCAGACCATACGGCTTCCCGGCGCAGACGGCCTTCATTCCTTCCGCGAGCTCGGCTTATGACGGCCCGGCCCTCTTCGGCCGACGCCCTCGTGCGCTCGGGCCTGCCGGGGCACCACGTCTGTCTCGGAGATGCAGAGTTCTGTGGCCAGAGAGCGCCACCGACCTCATCGACATGCGTTTTTCCACGCCGCCCGTGCAGCTCGAAAAAGGACGATTCCGGGCGCGTGACCGGCGCCACCGCCCGCGATGCGGATGGCTTAGTATCTCGCCGAATGCTCAAGGGCGTCATTCTTGCCACAGTACGAGGACGCGACTGGCAATCTGAGATGATGCAGGCGTGACGCTGTCCTGAGGACTCATGCGTCATTCCGGATTGCAGGAAGATCGCTGCGGAAAGGCTCACATGGAGACGGTCATATGATGGGCCTCCTTCGGTCGGCGCGCAAGATGGATCCGATTCTGCAGCCTGTCATGAGATTTCGCTGGGGCACGCCTCACCTCTTTCGCCGACTTCCATTTGCGCCTGACCCTGTGTATCTGGGCATCCTCGTCAGCGGACGCGGTCGCCGCTTCGTGCGACGAAGACCATTCCGTTCCAGGTCGTGTCCCACGCAGCAGAATGCGCAGCCGGGATCCGGCCGCAACTGCCACGAGATCTTCGACGATGCCACGGTCTGGAGGGCCAGTGAGCGAGGCTTTCGATGAATTCAAGAAGAAAGGTTGGCTGCTCGGAGGGCTCGACGGCCGAAGAGCTTATGCATGCCGCCGGCATAGATCCCGGAAGGCCTGGCCGACGAACTTGCACGGTATGCCGGTCGAGGCAAGGGCAGGATGGCGACTTCAACCGCGATCTGAGTTCCACCCAGCTGCGTTCACGGGCGGCACGCCGTATGCATTCACCGACGAACAGCTGTATTCTCGCAACCGCCGGCGGTCTGGTAATCGACGGGAATTGCAATGTCATCGGCATGGATGACGGAACCTATCGGTCTGTTCGCTGCGAGGCAACGCCTCGGGCGGCTTCTTCGCGCAGGCAGTGATCCCTCCGGCATATTCCCGGCACAGCATCGGTCGTGCCATCACCCTCGCGCTCAGTGGCTGCGGAAAGCCGCCGGTGGAACGGCGTGATGGGCCCAAGGTCCTGCGCTCGATGGCAACGCACCCGCTCTTACCACGTACGACGAGGGCGCGCGCGACCGAGGATGCGCAGCAGCGCGCCGTCACCCTCGGATCCGTGCGAGTCCGGTTCACGGCGGCAGCACCGCCTAGCACGCCGGAGCAGTGCTGGGCGCGCATGTCGCCGCCTGCGATAACTGCCACGTCTACGACAGCGCCAAGGCGACGGTCGCCGACGGCATGGAGTGGAAGGCGAAATAACGCGTCTCGCGTCAGGAAACGCCGCATCCGAGCGTTGCGCCGTTTTCCGAGGCCCGCGTCGCTTCGGCCCGCACCGTCAGCGATCCGGCGGTGCGGGCCGCGCTCACGACCGAGATGATCGCGCTTCGCGTGACCGTGGTATGGTGCGGATAGCTCCTGATAAATGAGCCGACGCAAGTGTGGTACCATCTTGTGTCGGTTATTTCCAGGCTCTATCTGCATGCATAGGAAGAGGCGAATATGTCAGGGCATTCCAAGTGGGCTACCACCAAGCATCGTAAGGCCGCGCAGGACGCGAAGCGCTCGGCCTTGTTCAGCAAGCTTTCCCGCAACATCACCGTTGCCGCGAAGGAAGGCGGCGACCCGAACCCTGAGAACAACGCGTCCCTCGCCGCCGCCATCGACAAGGCCAAGGGCTATTCGCTGCCCAAGGACAAGATCAAGACCGCCATCGACAAGGCGTTCGGCACCGGCAAAGACGCCGCGACCTACGAGACCCTGACCTACGAAGGCTACGGTCCGGCCGGCGTCGCCATCCTGCGAAGCCCTGACCGACAACCGCAATCGCACCGCGGCCGATGTCTCCGCCGCATTCCGCCATGCGGGCGGCAACCTGGGCACTCCCGGCTCCGTCGCGTTCCAGTTCGATCGCAAGGGCCAGATCATGGTCGACAAGATCATCAAGAGCGAAGAGAAGGTCGCCGACAAGGAAAAACGCCGTCGACGAAGACGAGTTCATGATGGCCGTCGCCGAAGCGGGCGGAGGACTACGAGGACGCGGGCGAGGAATGGATCGTCTATACCAGCGCCGACCGAGCCATCGGCCGTCAAGCGCGTCCTGAACCGAAGCCGGCATCGAGACCAAGGGCGCCGAGCTCACGATGATTCCGCAGAACCCGCCGAGGTCGGCGTCGCCGACCAAGAAGGTCATGCGCCTCATCGACGAGCTCGAAGAGCTCGAAGACCTCAGAACGTCTATCAACGATGGACATCACCGGATGAAAGTCGCCGCGGCTCTTGACGAAAGTAGCTGGCTGTTTGCAGATTCGAGACGAGCGCGGCGGCGGGCGAGCTATCGTCCGCCGCTTTTTCTGCGCTCGTCGTGTGATGTGATAGCTAGCGAACAAAATGTTTGATATTCGTCTCGGAGAAAGGAGTTACTGTTCGTGACGGATTGCACGTCCCGCGTGATTCTCGGGATAGATCCGGGCCTTGCGAACACGGGCTGGGGAAATCGTTCGCCGGGCGGCGGGCATCTCGCCTGCCTCGCGGCGGTTGCATCTCGACGTCGCCGAATACCGACCTCTCCAGCGCTCGCAAGAGTACCTACGACCAGATGGCCCTTCGTCGTCAGCGCTATGACCAGACTGCTCGGCATCGAAACGGTCTGGTTCGGCGCCAACGTCCAGAGCGCGTTCGCCACGGGGCAGGCGCGCGGCGCCGCTGCTGCGGCCGTCGCGGTTCGGTGCTATAGGTGTCTCTCCTGCGCAGATCAAGAAGGCGCGTGACGGGCGAAGGCAGCGCGGAGAAAGACCAGGTGGAATATATGGTTCAACAACTGCTCTCATTGCCCGAGCCTCCCGCCCCGACCACATGCGGCCACGATGCGCTTGCTGCGGCCATTTCTTCGTCACGCATGAGCTTCCCCTACGTTGAGAAGGGTCGTTTGCGATGATCGCATTCTGAACGGCGTCGTCGCCGGAAAGAACCAGACACCGCCTTCGTCGATGTGGGAGCGTCGGGGTTCGCGGTCGGCATGTCCGCGAAACGATCTTCCGTCTGCCTCCGACAGGCGCGTGCTCATCATCCACCTATCTCGCCGTGCGTAAAGACGCCATGACGCTCTACGGTTTCCTGTCCCTGAATCCAAAGCGCTCTTCGAGCTCATCGGGGTCTCAGCGTCGGCCCCAAGATCGCGCTGGCGGCTCTTTCCACGTTCAAGGCCTCGGAATTCATCGCTGCGGTGCTTTCCGGAGATGCGGCCGTGTCCGAAAGTTCCTGGAATCAGGAAGAAGATACCCAGCGCATCATCCGGAGCTGAAAGGCTCCCTTGCCGATGCGTCGGTGGACGACCTGTTCTCGACGAAGGCCGGAGAGCAGGCAGCCCGTTTGCAAGGTGCGAAAGAAGCCCTGCTCGCCATGGGGTTCACGTCCGCCGAGGCCGATGTCGCGCTCAAGGATGCCCCGGAAACGCTCGTCACGGACAGCGCCTTGCTACAATATGCGCTGCGTCGCCTGGGCGATTAGGCGATCGGCGTCCGAACGCAGAGGTTTTCGGCATCGGGGCCCTGGGCGCTTGGGTGCCGATGCCTGCGGCGCGAGGCTCCAGTAGATCGGTTCTGCTTGGGCGATCGTGGCGAGGCGCTTGGCGCGCCGACGCATGCGGCGCGGCGTTCGGAGAGGCGTCGGGCGGCGGTTCGTTTCGATCGAATCGTGGTTTCGGGTCCGCGCGACGGCGACGCTCGCTCCGTGCGGGGTACCGTGCGGATAGACGATGATGGACAAGGTGAGGAAGGGTTCGCGCTGTGGTGGCATCGGACGACAGGGATTCGCCGAAGGCATAGAGGGCCTGCTGTTCGAGGCGTCTGGCCAAGATGCTTTTCCTCGGCTTCACGCGCCGACGCGCCTGCCTCCGGTCCGCGCGCGTCGTCGCGCCTGAGCTGACCGAAGACGACTCGCCCTCGATCGCCCTTCGCCGCGAAGCGCCCGATCGACTATCTGGGGCGAGACGCGCATCAAGGAAAGCCTTTCCATTCTGATCCAGCTGCGCGCCAACGGGGCGAATGCATGGATCATGTCTTGTTCAGCGACCCTCCGGGCCTCAGCAGGACGACGCTGGCGACCGTGGTCGCCAATGAGCTGGATGCCAATATCCGCACGACAAAGCGGCCCCGCCATCGCCCGTCCAGGGATCTTGCGGCCATCCTCACCAACCTCGAAGACGGCGATGTGCTCTTCATCGACGAGATCCATCGACTGAATCGCCAGGTCGAGGAGGGTGCTCTCACCCGCACTTGAAGATTACGTGCTCGATCATCGTCGTGAGGGTCCTGCGGCCCCGCAGCATCAGGCTGGATCTTCCGCGCTTCACGCTTGTCGGCGCACGACGCGCACCGGCTGCTGACGGGCCCAGCTGCGCGACCGTTTCGGCATCGCGTCTCGCCTGAACTACTACACGCCCGAGGAGCTGAGCGATATCGTCGCGCGCTCGCCGCGCATTCTGACGTCCCTATCGACGTCGACGGCGCCATTGAAATCGCCCGCCGCAGCCGAGGGACGCCGCGACTTGCGAACCGCCTGCTCAAACGGAGTGCGCGATTGGGCGCAGGTATGGGGACGGGCATCATCGACGAAGACGTGGCGGCGCAGGCCTGCTTCTTCGAGGTCGACCTCAGCGCTCGATGCTCTGGACAACCGCATCCTCGAACTGCTCTGCGTTTCGTTCGGAGGCCGCGCCGTGGGGCTTTCCACGTTGGCGTCCGCCCTGTCCGAGGATCAGGATACGGTGGAAGACGTCTACGAGCCGTTCTTATTCAGCAAGGTCTGACTCATTCGCACGCCCAAAGGCCGTCTGGCCACCGATCGCGCGTACGAGCACGTGGAATCAAGAGGTCCTGATGCTTCAGCAGACTACCTGATGCGCATGCTCATCCAGTTCTTCCAGGCCGTCACGCGCGCCATGGAAGACGGCAACAAGCGCCGACCCGACGAAGCCGCCGAGGCGCTCGAGAATGCGATGTCCGAAGCCATCGACATGGATGCCAACGTGATGCTGGGGCTTGAACCGACGAGCTTCGCCTCGATCGCATCGGTATCCGGCACCGATCCGCGCGTCGGGAATACCTTGTGCGGTCACTCGTCTCTGAAGCGACGTATCTGGACGAGGGCCGGGAAGGGTTCGATCGCCGACCTTCGTCGCCGGCAATCCGACGCCCTTGGCCGACGCCTTCGATATCGACCGCATCGATCACGAGGCCCTGCCCGTGGAAGATCTTGAATCTCAGATGCGCGACATGCTCCGCGCCGACGGCATCGAGGAAGCCGATCTCGAAAGATAGGCGCGTCTCGTTTCCGTAGGCCGCATCGTCCCGCATGCCTCCTCATTCGATCGTCCGGAACGAAAACTTTCCTGCAGACTCGATATCGCCCGTGTGCGCGGCGAAAACTGGGGTATAGTTCGATACGTGCCGCTTACGAGCGCGGATGAGCCTTTCGTCATCCGCATCGCTGGATTGCGCGAGGTCTTCAAGGATAATCGAATCCGTATAGACGTCCGTTGCAGCATGTGGTCGCTTTGAGGCATCTCTTGTGTGGCGGCGTAGAGGTAGAATGGCGTCAAGCCACATTGAATGCTTCTCGGAGACGGGAAGAGAAAGAGGCCGAAGATGGCAGAAGGTACCGTCAAATGGTTCAGCCCCGAGAAGGGCTACGGGTTCATCTCTCAGGCGGATGGCGAAGATCTCTTCGTTCATTTCTCTGAGATCAAGATGGACGGTTACAAGACCCTCGAAGAGGGCGCTCGCGTTCAGTTCGAGGTCACGACCGGCTCTAACGGCAAGCTCCAGGCGAGCAACGTCTCTCTCTGTAAGTCTTCTTACGCGACCATCATAGATGTTGATCGACGGCACGCGCCGATCGGAATGTCGTCCCGAACGTCCTGGGGCGGCATTCCCGTTTTTCGGGACTGAAATCGATAGATGCCCATTGTCCGCGCTTGCATCAGGGCATATCACGCATCAAGCGAGTGGTACGACCGCTTCGCTTCGCCCGAGCGCTCGCGAAGGCCAGGAAGTCGGCGGACGACCCGTGCTTCAGCGTCGTCGAGGTGCACGCCGCCCTCGCGCTCGATCAGGAAATCCTCGATGAGGGGACAGATCGCACCAGCTTCGTCGCAATGCCGTCTTCAGCGTGTTATTGCCGCGACCATGAGCACCTCGCGCGCTTGGGCGCCGGCGCGTTCAAGCGCCTCGGCGTAGAACGCGAGCTGCAGGCTTCACGGCGTGCGCCGTGTCGTAGGTCGTCATGAACTCGAAGTCGTCGGGATCAAGCCCCGCCCACCTCACGCGGGCTTCGACGGCCGGCAGCGGGAAGAGCGGCATCGTCGTGACGGCCAGGCGATATTCCTTGTCTTTCAAGGTTTCACGCGCGGCGATGCGTGGGTTCGGCGCGACGTTCGCACCCAGGGCGTCGAATCCATGCAGGTAGTATTCCTCGAGCAGCGGTTCGAAATCGCGCGTGCGTGCCCGCAGGCTTCGAACGCCTTCCAGAAGCATCGGCGTTCAGCACGTCCGTTCCTGAACGCCCCATGTCGCCCGTCGATGCGAATATATCTTCGACCAGCGATTTCGCATCAAGTCCCTTGCGCTCGAAAAACGCGCTCAAAGGCTGGGCGTATCCGCCGAGGAATTCGTCGAGCTCCATCGGGAGCAGCGTTCCATCCAAGTCGAAGAAGACCGTCGAATAGGTCGAGGTCGACGGGTCGGACTCGTGCAGGCCGCGCTCGCAGAGGCGGAGGCTGCATGCACAGGATTCGGAGTGGACAGAAGCTGCAGGGTAGCATTCGAAGGCCAGCAGGATCCGTAGGTGCCGCGGAAACCGTGGCTTGTTCTCTCGCGATGTCGTTCATATGCATCCAATCTCGTGCTCATCGTTTTTCTCGAGCATAGGACTCCTCGCCGGATGCCGCACCGCCATGCATCCATGTGCGGCAATTCTCTAGATGTGCGCGCAGGTGTCGGCCGTCCCGTATCGCGTGATACCATATTGCGGTTGAGCAGGCGAAGACGACCTGCGAAAAAGCCGAATCGAGGCACGGCGTCGGCCGTCTCTCGGACGGGCGGGCGCGCCCGCGCGATCGCGGGGAAAGAACGCCAACCGCCCATTGCGGCATCCACAGATCTCGAATCAGGAAGGCGAGGCCAGGTCAGTGAAGCTTCTTCTGCACGCATGCTGCGTGCCCCTGCCTCGAGCCCCTGCGTCTGCTCCTCGAAGAGGGGCATAAGATCTCCATCGCGTACATGAATTCCAACATCCAGCCGAAAACCGAATACGACCATCGGTTGAGACGCTGCTCGCATTCGCGCGGGATCAGGGATCAAGTCATCGAAGCGTCTACGACGCGCATGCGTGGGCGACGAGCGTCGGATCGTACGGCCCGAGCTTCGAAACGCGCCCCGACCGCTGCCGAGCCTGCTATCGGCTGCGCCTGGAAGAAGCCGCCGCCTATGCGGCCGCGCATGGGTTCGACGGCTCGCAACCACGCTGACCGTGAGCCCGTACCAATATACGGCCGTCATCGGCGAAGAGCTCGCCGACGTGTGCGCCGTGCACGGACTCGCGCCGGTGTTCCACGACTCATCGCGAGAACTACGCGAGGCCACGCGCCGCAGCCGCGAGATGGGCATGTATCGCCAGGACTACTGCGGCTGCGGCTTTTTCCAGAGTTGAGGCCGACGACGAACGCGACCATGCGCGCGGCGGAGCGTGCGCGCGCGCAGCGCCGAGCGCGAGATACGCTCGCGCCGATCAGGCGCAGAAGGAACGGGAACTGGCGGCCAGGCGGGCGGAAGCGAGAATACGCCTCGCGCCGCGCGCGCTGAGGGCTGCGCTGAAGGGTACAGAAGACGCATGAGAACCGATGATTTCGATTACGACCTGCCTGAACGCTGCATCGCGCAGGAACCTGCGCCCGTGCGCGACGCCTGCAGGCTGCTGGTCATGGACCGCGAGGACCGGCGCGCTCGCCGACCGCATCTTCCGCGATATCGAAGGCTATCTGAACCCCGGCGACCTGCTGGTCGCCAGCAACGCGCGTCATGCCGGCGCGCCTTCTGGGACGCAAGCGCACGACGGGCGGCGAAGCCGAGGTCTTCCTTCTGCGCGAGCGCTTCGACGTGGAGCCCAAGGCCGACGCATCGGCCGTATGGGACGTGCTCGTGCGTCCCGGCAAACGCCTGAGGCCGGGCGCCATCGTGGATTTCGTCGACAGCGAAGGGACCGTGGCGCTTTCCGCCGAGATCATCGACTGGGGCTTGGAAGGCGGCAAGGGGAGCGCATCGCGCCTCTCACTGAACGCCCCTCGCTCGACGAGGCGCTGCATGCCGTCGGGCGCACGCCGCTGCCGCCCTACATCAAGCACTACGCCGGCGACGAGGAGATGTACCAGACCGTCTATTCCACGACGAAAGAGCGCCGCCGCCCCGACGGCCGGGCTCCACTTCACGCCCGAGCTCATCGAACGCCTGCGCGCCAAGGGCGTCGCATGGAAGACCGTCGAGCTCGAGGTCGGGCTCGACACCTTCCGCATCGTGGACGAGGACGACCCGACGCAGCCACGATGCACACCGAGCATTACACGGTATCGCAGGAGGTCGTGGATGCGTGCGATGCCTGCCATGCGCGCGGTGGGCGCGTCTTCGCCGTGGGCACGACGAGCGTCCGGTCGCTCGAAAGCGCATTTGACCGCGAGGCGGGCCGCCTGCGCGCGCGCGACCATGGGACGACGTCCCTCTATATTCTTCCCGGTTTCGAATTCGGCGTCGTGGACGGTCTCATCACGAACTTCCACGTGCCGCGCTCCACGCTCATGATGCTGGTCAGCGCCTTTTCCACGTGCGAAAACGTGCGTGCGGCCTATCGGCACGCCATTGAATCCGGCTACCGCATGCTGTCGTTCGGCGATGCCATGCTGTTCGTCTAGGGCGCGCGCCGGCACGCCTTTCCGGTCGGTAACCGCATCGCATTCCGCGTGGTCCGAGCGGGACGATCGGGATGCATCAAGAAGATCAGAGGAGGATCGATGTCGCTTTTCGACGTCACGGTGGAAGCGTCCTGCGGCGTCGCCCGTGCGCTTTCGTTCGAAACGGCGCACGGCACGGTGCGCACGCCGATGTTCATGCCGGTGGGCACGCATGCTACGGTCAAGGGCATCACGCCTGACCAGCTGCATGCCCTGAACAGCCAGGTCGTGCTCGCGAACACGTACCATCTCTACATGCGTCCCGGCGTCGACGTCGTGGAAGAGGCCGGCGGGATCCAGCGGTTCATGAACTACGACGGGCCGATGCTCACCGATTCGGGCGGCTTCCAGCTGTTCAGCCTCGACCACATGATGAAGGCCGACGCGGACGGCGTCACGTTCCACGCGCGCGACTTCGACGGCAGCGCGCACCGCTGGACGCCCAATCCAACATGGACATCCAACAGCGCATCGGCGCCGATATCTGCATGCAGCTCGACCAGTGCATCGGCTATCCGTGCGAGAAAGGAGGACGTCGCGGCGTCGACTGCGCTCTCGTGGGAATGGGCGAAGCGCTGCTGCGACGCTCATGCGCGCATCGACCAGGCGCTCTTTGCCATCGTGCAAGGGGGCATGCACCTCGACCTGCGTCTTGAAAGCGTGCGTCGCCTGCTCGAGATCGATGCGGAAAGCCGTTCGTCGGGCGGCCGGGGCTTCCAGGGCTTCGGCATAGGCGGGTATTCCGTCGGCGAGCCCCACGACGTGATGTTCGAAACGCTCGGCCGGGTCACGCGCGTGCCTGATGACCGCCCGCGCTACCTGATGGGCGTCGGCAACCCGACGACCCTCGTGCGCGCGGTGCGCGAGGGCGTGGACATGTTCGACTGCGTGCTGCCGACGCGCACGGGACGCATGGGCACGGCGTTTTCCAGCCAAGGCCGTATGAACATGCGCAACGCCAAACATAAGCGCGACTTCACGCCGCTCGATCATGCCTGCGACTGTCCGGTCTGCCGGCAGTACGCGCCCTCACCTGCGGCATCTCGTCATGCAGAAAGAGATGCTCGGCGGAATCCTGCTGTCCGCCCACAACCTGCATTTCCTGATCAGCGCCTGATGGGTCGCGCACGCAAGCGATCCTTGAGCGGAACCTGCGAGGAGTTCTATCGAGCTTGAGATGGCTCTCCGGCCGCGAACGACTACTGATCCGATCGCGCAACGGTCGGCGGGCGGCGCGAACGGCCGTCGGTTCAGCAGCGAATGGCTGCCGAGGGTCGGGCGGCACATCGTTTTTACTGGTATACTCGTAAAGTTCGTCGCGGTTTTTCGATCGCGGCGTGCGGGAAAACCGTCTCACAGCTCATAGCGAGGTTAGAAGCAGATATGAGGCGATATCTCATCGTCGAAGTACCGCAGCGCCCAAAGCGCTCCCGCCCGTCGCAACCTATGGCTGCTCATCGCCACGATCGTTCTGGTCCTCGGCTCCATCTTCCTGTTCATGCCGCCCCAAGACCGCATCAACCAAGGGCCTCGACATCCAAGGGCGGCCTGTCGGTCGTCTTGAGCGAGCAGCACCGATGGTTCCGATGTCTCGTCGGACGATATGGAGAGTCGCGTTCCATCATCGAAAGCCGCGTGAACGCCCTCGGCGCTTCGAGGCGGTCGTCCAGCTCAGGGCGATAACCAGATCCTCGTGCAGATCCGGGCATCTCCGACACCCAGGAGGCGCTCAACACGATCGGCAAGACCGGCAAGCTCGAGTTCGCGCGCCTCGACTCCTTCACCGACGCCGATGTGGCCAAGAAGATCGATGCCGGCGAATACATGACGCAGAAGACCGCGACCGACGCGTACGGCACCACGCCGCCGACCGGCGAAAAGCGAGCTTGCGGGCATGACCGTCGAGCCGGGCACCTACCGCCCATCGTCACGGGCGACGACATCGAGCGCATCACGGTCGACCGCGCAAGCGAAACGTCTGCGGACTATGCGGGGTCAACCTCGCTTTGAACAGCGAAGGCGGCAAAGGCCTTCGCCGAGGCGTCCACCGACCTCGCGCCCTACCAGGGGCAAGATCGTCATCATCCTCGACGGCGTGGTGCAGAGCGCGCCGGCCGTCCAGTCGGCGATTCCCGACGGCAGGGTGTCCATCACCGGCAACTACACGCTCGACGAGGCGAGTCGCTGCAGACCGTGCTCGAGTCCGGCTCGCTGCCCATCGATTTCAATTCGAGCAGGGCGCAGACCGTCGGCCCGACCCTCGGTCAGGACGCCCTGCATTCCGGCGTGCTCGTCGCTGCCGTCGGCCTGCTGCTCGTCATGCTGTATCTCCTTGTGTTCTATCGCGGGCTCCGGCTTCATCACCGCTGCCGCCATGCTCGTTCGCAGCGCTCTACCTGGGTATTCTCGCGGGGCTTTCGCGTCTCGGCCTGTTCCTCGCTTTCGCTGGCCGGCATCGCGGGCATCGTGCTCACCATCGGCATGGCCGCCGACTCGTCGATCCTCACGCTGGAGCGGTTCCGCGAAGAGATCCGCATGGGCAGAAGCGTCGCGCCGCATCCATCACCGGCGTGCGTCACGGCATTCTGACCTCGATCGACGCCGACCTCGTCACGCTCGTGTCCGCGCTCACGCTGTTCTTCCTGGCTTCCGCGTCGGTCAAGGGCTTCGGGTTGACGCTCGCGCTCGGCATCTTCTGCGACATCGTCATGATGCTGCTGTTCAGGCGCCCATCATCCGCTCTGCGCGCCGCCTGCCTCATCGCGCGCCATCCGGGCTTCTGGGGCGTGAAGGACTGCGAGAACGCGGCTCCGTATTTCGAAGGGTCCGCCGTTGCGCCCGAGGGGAGTAGATTCCGGCCGCTTCATCAGCGCGACCGCGATCCTCAAGTACCGCAAGGTCACGCTCGCGCTTGCGGCCGTCGCCATCGTGGCGGTCGTGAGCCCTCATCGGCATCCGCGGCATCGAGATTCGGCATCGAATTCGTGGGCAGCACCTCGGTTTCGTTCCATGACACGGGGCGACGTGACCACCGAGCAGCTGCGCGATGCGTTCGCCGATGCGGGCGAGGGCGATGCCGTCATCCAGACGACGTCCGCCGACGGCGCCGAAGGCTTCTCGTGCGCACCACCACCACGTCGGCCGAGGATGCCACGGCCGTCGCCAACCAGGTCGCCCGGCTCGTTCGGCTGGTCGACCGACAGCTTCGAGGTCACGACCATCGGTCCCGACTGGGGCGTCGGTCATCAAAGGCCCTCGGTGCTCGCCTTCCCTGGTTTCGCTCGTGCTCATCATCATCTACATCTCGCTGCGCTTCCGCGACTACAAGATGGGCGTCACCGCCGTCGTGGCGCTGCTGCGACCTGATCCTCGTGTTCGGCATCTACGCCCTGCTCGGGCGCGAGGTCACGCCGAATACCATTGCGGCCATCCTGACGATCCTGGGCTATTCGCTCTACGACACGGTGGTCGTGTTCCACCGCATCAACGAGAACATGAAGGACGAATCCATCAAGTGCACCTTCATGTCCATGGCGAACCATTCGATCAACGAGGTCCTGATGCGTTCGATGAACACATCGATCACCTCGCTCATCCCCGTCGTCGCGATGCTCCTCTTCGGCGGCGAGACGCTGAAAAGACTTTCGCGCTCGCCATGACGATCGGCCTGGTCGCCGGCGCGTATTCGTCCTATGCGATCGCCACGCCGCTGTATGCCGTCTGGAAGACGACCGAGAGCGCTTCGCACGCCTGCGCAAGAAAGCATGGCGACGAGGTCCAGCGCTTTCGTGCTCAACCGTCTTCCGAAGAGGCGGCGAAGATCGCGGCGGCCGTGAACGCCGCGGCGCCTGCCGCTGCGACCGAAGGCGCGCCTGCGTCCGGCGCCGTCGCGACCGAGGCGGCCGGATCCGACGCGCCCTCGAAGCGCGCAGGGTCGAAGAAGCCTCGTCCGGCAGAGACATCGTCCGCCAAAGGGCGCCTCGCGCACCTCGAGATCATCATTACCGCAGGAAAGGCAGGTAATCCTATGGCAGAGGGCACGCAAAGGGAGCGCTCCGAACTTCGCGCCGCCCGTCGAGGAGGGCCAGGTCTTCTCGTTCGAGGACGAGCATGGCGATCCGATGGATCTCGAATTCCTGGGCCTGCTCATCCACGAAGGGCGCAGCTACGGGTTCTTCTTCCCCGTGGACGAGGCCATCCCGCCAAGTCGTCCGGCGAGGTCATGATCCTCGAAGCCGTCGCCTTCGACGAGGACGGCCAGCCGTCCGAGTTCGAACTCGTGTGCGACGAAGGCATTCTCGCCGAGGTCTATGCGGATTTCGTCGAAGCCACGAAGGATATCTACCGTTTCGAATGAACGGATGCGTACGGAAGGGATCGAGGCACGCCCTCGGTCCCTTCCTTCTTGCATGAGGGAAGGGATGTCGCATGGCGTACGACTTCAAGAAGGAATGCAAGGAGCTCTATCTGCCTTCCAAGAAGCCGGGCATCATCATGGTTCCGCCGATGAACTACCTGTCCGTGCGCGGATCGGGGGATCCGAACGAGGATGGCGGTGCGTACAAGCGGGCCATCGAGCTTCTCTACGGCGTTGCATACGCGATCAAGATGTCCAAGAAGGCGGGCGTCGCATTGAAGGCTACTTCGATTTTCGTTGTTCCACCTTTTAGAGGGATTCTGGTGGCAAGAAGGCATTCATGGCGTTGATTATGCCCATAAGAGGGCTTCGAATGGATGTCGCTCATTCGGTTGCCCGATTTCGTGACAGCAGAAGACGTCGAATGGGCTAGAACGAGGCTTCGGCCAAAAGGGCAGGGATTTCAGCAAAGTTGGGTTCTTCGGCTACGACGAAGGGCTGTGCGTGCAGTGCATGCACGTCGGCCCGTACGACGATGAGCCAGAGACCGTTGCGGCCATGCATGCGTTCATTGAGGCCGAAGGGTTCGTCCTCGACATCACCGACGTGCGGCATCATCACGAAATCTATCTCGGCGATGTCCGCAAAGTCGTACCCGAAAAGCTGAGAACCGTTGTCCGGCATCCCGTACGACGAGTCTGAGGCGGTTGCTGAATTACGTCCGGAGAAAACAGTGGGAAGGCTTTTGCTGCGGAAGTATTTGGCACGAGGGGCGATCGTCTGGCGCGATGCGCTCGCGCATTCGGTTTATTCCACGCGATTTCGCGCGATGAGCCGTCGATGTTGTCGATGCGGGCACGTGCGCTTTTCACGCTGAAGTAGGTCAGGCGGCCGTCGTCGGGGGAGTCGTGGCCTTCGCCGAGGGCGACCATGTGCTCGAAGCCCGCCGTGCGCACCTCGTCGCTCACGGCATCCGTCATGTCCGCCACGCCCGACATGACGAGCCATCCATGCCCGACCCACCAGGAACACAGCTCGAACTTCGGATTGGCCAGAAGCTCGCGGTAGACGTCTTTGTCCTTGGACGTGCTGAACCAGAGCCTGCCGTTCTCGATGGCGGCGAAAGCTGAACAGCCGGACGCGCGGCTGGCCGCCGTCATGCTCGTCGGTCGTTGCCAGATACCATGCCGGGACGTGCGTCAGATAGTCGAGCACGGTCTGCATGCCTTGATCGTCCATGAGGACTCCTTTCACCGCAGCACGTTCATGGCGCCGATGGCGATACCGAGCGCGATCAGGCACGCAAGCGCCAGGGCGTCGCGGCGCGAATAGGAGAGCGGATGCATCTCGGTGCGCCCGTCGGCTCCGTGGTAGCAGCGTGCATCCATGGCGGCCGAGAGCGTCTCGGCATGGCGGAACACACTCGTGAACAGGGAATGAGCAGCGAAGAGACCATGCGCACGCCCTTGACCGGGCTTCCTGAGAGGTCTGCCCCGCGGCTGATCTGCGCCTGGCGGATCAGCACGAATTCGGTTGCGAACTGAGGCAGGAAGCGCAGCGCGATGCCGAAGATCATGCCGATCTCGTGCGCCGGCATGCCGAAGCGCTTGAAGTGTCCGAGGATCTTCTCGATTCCTTCGGTCAGATCGAGCGTCATCGTGGTCATCGTGACAAGGCTCATTCCCAGCATCGTGGGCGTGATGCGGCAGGCGATGAGGCGCACGACCGCGCCCCCGCCGGTCGTGATGTGGATGAATCCGATGTCGACCAGCGGACTTCCCGTCTGCACGGTGAAGAGGTTCAGCACGGCGGCGAGCAGCGCGATGACCAGCAGCGGCGCCAGCGATTTCAAGGTATTGCCGACGGGTATCCGCGAGACCGCATACATGAGCACGCCGAATGCCGCGATGACGCCGAGCTGCGCGAAGTCCTGCGCCGCCAGGATGATTCCCATGTAGATGCAGCCGAACAGAAGCTTCGCGCGCGGGTCGAGCCTATGGATGAAGCTCGTTCCCGGATAGGGGCTTCCGAAGGAGAATGCGGTCTTCATCGGGTGACCGCCTTCGCGCGCGCACGCACGTCCGCGATGGCGCGGGCAAGCGTCGGTTCGTCATAGAGCACGTCTGCATCGAGCGGCGGGCCTTGAGCCTGCAAGGTTTCCTGCAAGACGTTTGGGTGCAGGGCGGCTCAGGCCCGATGGATTTGAGTTCGGGGCCGCGCAGGAATATTTCGGCAGGCGTGCCGACGGCGAACAGGCGACCCTCGTTCATCACGGCGATGCGGTCGCAGAGCCGCGCCAGATCGTCCATGCTGTGCGAGACCATGACGACGGACATCCCGTCCTGGTCGTGGAAGGCGCGGATGAGCTCGAGAACTCCGCACGCGCCTTCGGGTCGAGCCCGGCGGCGGGCTCATCCAGCACGAGCATGCGCGGGCGCATGGCCAGCACGCCGGCGAAGGCGACGCGGCGTTGCTGTCCGCCGGAAAGCTCGAACGGGCTTGCGTTCCGATTTCCGCCGCATCGAGTCCGACGCGCGCGAGCGCATCGACGATGCGGCGCTCGACTTCGTCCGCGTCGAGTCCCAGGTTGCGCGGGCCGAAGGCCACGTCGTCATGCACGGTGGCCGCGAAGAGCTGGTGCTCGGGGTATTGGAACACGACACCGACCTCGCCGCGCACGGTGCGTGCGTTCCTCTTGTCGGCGATGTCGAGCCCATGCACGAGCACGCGTCCGATCGTCGGTGCGCGATGCCGTTCAAATGCTGGATAAGCGTCGATTTTCCCCGATCCGGTATGCCCCGCGATGCCGAAGAATTCCCCGGGTGCGACGGTCAGGTCGATATCGCGCAGCGCCCAGGTCTCGGACGGGTCGTTGCCCCATTTCGCAGGTTTGGAGGAATGGCGCATCTCCCGTTCGATCTGCGCGCGTGCGCGTTTCGAGGCGATATAGGGTGAACGACACGTTCTCGATGCGGACAAGGGCGCCTGCTGCGGCCGAAGCGCGCTGGCGAGGGCACGGCCGATGTCGGCATTGGACGGGTTGTTCTCTCTATCGAAAGAAGCAGGGGATTGGTTGCTGCTGTCATCGTCGTTGCGTCTCGTGCTCGAATCAGGCACGGCAGAGCATATCCTTTCGGCATGCGGGGCATCGTTGAATGCGGCGCTCGAGGCGAGCGTGACGTGCGATGGCGCTCTCGCGGCTGCCGCATCCTCGTCGATCGGCGCTTCCTTCGCCCCAGCCTGCGCGCGCCTTATCGCACGAGAGCGCGCTCGAGCGCAGGCGCATGCACGTGCATGCCGACATCGATAGCCGCGGCGCGCGAGGTCGAGCGAAAGCGTGCTCGCGAACGGCATCTCCAGGTTCAGTTCGGCCAGCATATCTGCCTGGGTCAGAATATCTTCGGGCGTGCCCTGCGCGACGATGCGTCCTCGGTTCATGACGACGATGCGGTCGGCCTCGGCGGCTTCGTCCATGAAATGCGTGATCATGACGATGGTCATGCCGCGCGCGTTGAGGTCTTGCAGACGCGCATGAGCCCTGCGCGGCCGCGCGGATCGAGCATCGCGGTCGCCTCGTCCAGGATCAGGATCTTCGGATCCATGGCAAGCACGCCGGCGATGGCGACGCGCTGCTTCTGCCCGCCGGAAAGCGCGGTGGTCTCGCGGTCTTCGAAACCGATGAGCCCGACTTCGGCCAGGGCGTCTCCCACGCGTCGTCTGATTTCGGCGGGCGCGACCCCGAGGTTCTCGGGGCCGAACGCGATGTCGTTCTCCACGAGCGACGCCACGATCTGGTCGTCGGGATTCTGGAACACCATGCCCGCGGTCGAACGGATGAGGGAAGGTGGCGTCCGCATCGGACGTGTCGTGTCCGTCGATGCGCACCGTGCCCTCATCGGGGACGAGCAGCGCGTTCAGGTGCTTCGCGAGCGTGGATTTGCCCGATCCGTTCCCGCCGAGCACGCAGACGAATTCGCCGGCATCCACATGCAGGGCTGACGCCGTCGAGCGCATGCTCCGTTCCGTCGTAGGTGAATATGAGCGTCTGTGCAGTCGATCGATGATCGCGTCCTTGCAGGGCGAAGCTTCGGGCAGAGGGTTCGGGCATGATCCTCGTCGCGTCCCTTCACCTGGTTTTTCTTAGGTGTGATCAGGTTCGATACCGTCTTGTACACCGCGAGCGCCAAAGGGAGTTGAGGCCCGACTTCATGATGTTGAACAGGGATGACGGCCGGCGCGCGAGGCGCAGGATGGCGTCAGCCGATCCGTAGAAGAACCACACGCCGAGCGTCGGGTTGGAGACGCAGTTGCCGACCACCACCACGACGATCGAGACGAGCAGGCCTCGATCGCGCCTTTGAACGTGTGGAAACGCTTGCAGATGAGGGATGCGGGAAGGATGAAGCAGAGCGCCGCGACGTAGTTCATGAGCGCGCCGATCCAGTTGCCCATGATCAAGCCCTGGATCGTGGCCGCAAGCAGTGCGACGACCATGCCGGGACCGGCGCCGTACGCGAATCCGACGACCATCGACGCCGCGAGCGACGGGTCGTATTTGAGGAAGTCCGCGCCGGGAAAGATCGGGAACTGGACGAACGAGAGGAGCGCTGCGAGCGCGGTCGCGAGCCCCATCGTCACCAATTGCCGGGTGTCCCACCTGTTGGTGTTCTTGATGGACGCGATACGAGACTGTTCGGACATGATTGCATCACCTGCCTCTTCCATCCGGACTTTAACCGTTGGTCCCGGATTCGCACAGGTCAACCTCGGGACTCGAACCAACGAGCCGAGGGTCGCGGACTTCGGAGGCGGGCCGTCTGCCCGATCTTCCCGTTACCGCCAGTGAGGAATTTCACCTCGCCCTGAAACAGCGCCCCGATACTAGCACCGTATGGCCGGCTTGCCTAGCCGGCATTTTTCCGAGATGCGCGCGGGTGGGCGCGGCGGATGCCGTCGCGCCGAGCCCGACGAGCGATTCTCCTGAGCTATGCGCGGGCGCTCGGCCGCATCGCGGGCATGCGTTGACGGCGCCTCCGCACGTGGGAGGATGCGTTTCGACTCGATGGGTGCGGCGGGTGCCGCCGCGCATGCCTCATCCGCCTTCGAACGCCGCTCACGGAATAGTTCGCCTTCTTTTCCCGAGAACGAAACCTTGCCGAAATGCAGGCTCCCTATACTTCCCGAAACATCGTCGTAAGACGTATGCGAGTTCAATAACGATGCAACGCGATTTGAGCCGACACGAGACGTGGTTCGGGCTTTGCACGCGCGTACGCGCGGCGATGGATCTCGATGCGGCCATGCGAAGAAGGGAAGCACATGGATATCGTCGGAATCATCGATGCGGTTGACGGGTTCGTCTGGGGCGTTCCCATGATCGTGCTTCTCCTGGGAAGCCATCTGTTTCTGACGGCGCGCACGGGATTCATCCAGCGCAAGCTGCTGCTCGCCATCAAGCTCTCCATCACGAAGGATCCCGATGCCGAAGGGGACATCAGCCAGTTCGGTGCGCTGACCACGGCGCTTTCGGCCACCATCGGCACAGGGCAACATCGTCGGCGTGGCGACAGCCATCCTCGCAGGGAGGCCCCGGGGCCGTGCTCTGGATGTGGCTGACCGGCGTCTTCGGCATCGCGACGAAGTATTCCGAAACCTATGCGGCGGTCAAGTACCGCGTGAAGGACCACGAGGGCAAGATGCTCGGCGGCGCCATGTACGCATGGGAGCGCGCGTTCACGCGTCCCGACGGTTCCGTTCCGGCATGGGCGAAGGCGGGCGCGGTGCTTTTTCGCGCTGTTCGCCGCCATCGCGTCGTTCGGCATCGGCTCGGCCGTGCAGTCGAATTCCATGACGACGGTCATCCTCGCGAATGCGCCGGGCATTCCCGTCTGGGGCATCGGGCTCGGCATCGTGATCATGGTCTCCATCGTCATCTTCGGCGGCGTGACCGTGATTTCGAAGGTGTGCGAGAAGCTCGTGCCGTTCATGGCGATCGCCTATGCATGGGGCTGCATCATGATCATCGGTATGAACTGGGATTTCGTATGGCCCGCCATCAAGCTCATCTTCACGGCGGCCTTGGATCCGCGCTCGGCGTTCGGCGGTCTGCTCGGCTCCGGCGTCATGGCGGCCATCCAGTTCGGCTGCGCCCGCGGTCTGTTCTCCAACGAATCGGGCCTGGGTTCGGCGCCCATCGTGGCGTCGGCCGCTTCACGCGCAATCCTGCGCGTCAGGCGCTCGTGTCCGCGACCGGCACCTTCTGGGACACCGTCGTCATCTGCGCGCTCACGGGCATCGTGCTCGTGTCCACGATGCTCGCGCATTCCGGGTCGTCGACCAGATCGCCTCGGCTCGATCACCGCGGGCGCGCAGCTGACGAGCGCGGCCTTCGCGTCCATCCCGTACGTGGGAACCCCCATCCTGGTCGTCGGCATGATCCTGTTCTCGTATTCGACGATTCTCGGCTGGAGCTATTACGGCAACCGCTGCGCGGCCTACCTCTTCGGCAAGCATGCCGTGCGACCGTATCAGGTGCTGTACGTGCTCGCGGCTTTCGTGGGATCGCTCGGCGTCGCCAATGTCGTCTGGAACGCGTCCGATGTGGCGAACGCGCTGATGGCAGTGCCCAACATCATCGTCGTGCTGTTGCTGTCGGGCCTGATCGCCCGCGAGACGCGCCACTATGTCTACAGCGGCAACCTGGACGAGACCTCCACCGACGAGATTCCCCAGCACGCGGATAAATAAGGATTCGCCGCGCAGGCGCTTGCCTTCCTGCACGCCGCTTTCTACAATCTTACGTTATTAGACATGGTGTTCAAAATTAGTCACCTTGTCTAACAGATTGGACGGAATGCGGAAGGCGGTGGGGGAATGTCGTCGAGCACGTCGAACGCCGAGGATCGGCGCATCGCACGCACCAAGGCGGCGCTGCGCGATGCCTTGATCGCGCTTATGAACGAACGTGGGCTCGACGGGTTCACCATCAACGACCTCTGCGCGAAGGCCGACCTCAATCGCGGCACGTTCTACAACCACTACAAGGACAAAGACGACCTGCTCCGCTCCCTCGAAGACGAGGTCCTTGAGGGTTTGAGCTGCCTGCAGCCCCACCTCAAGACCTGTCGGTCATATCGGTCGGGCGCTATGCGCTTACGCGCCGCCCGCTGCCCGTGCTCGTCCGAGCTCTTCGACTACCTGCGCGGCCAGGCGGGAGTTCCTCCAGGCCGTCATGGGCGAGGGACGGCGACCCGTCGTTCGGCGGACGCCTGCGCACCTACGTGTGCGACAACTTCATCCTCTCGCTGCTGCATGCGCGCTACCGCGCCGACCGCACCGCCTTCGTGGACTACTACGTCGCGTTCTACGCCAGTATGCGTACCTGGGCGTCATCTGCCGCTGGATAGAAACCGGCATGGAGGAATCCTCCGAGGAGATGGCGCGCATCGCGGTGCGCCTGCTCTTCATCAAGCCCGGCGAATCCATCAAGCTGTAAGCATCGCTGCCGCAAGGAGCTTTTCATGAGGCGATACGGAAGAACATGTCAGGATACGACCGAACCGCGGATCTGCAGATCGAACAACGGTCGAGCCGCAGGCCGCGGACCCAGCGACGGCCGCCGCGCGGGCTGCGGGCTCGGCGTCGGCTGCCGCGCGGGCCGAGGAACCGTCGGCCGACGCGCAGGCCGCGGATCTGCCTGCGACAGGCGCGGCTGCGGCGCGGACGTGCAGGCACGCAAAGCCCCTCGTCGGATGGATCGCAGGGTTATTGAACCGTCGGCCGCCGCGGATGCTGCAGGCTCCTCTGCCGCCTCGTCCGTGCGCCACATCGGCATCGACGTCGGCTCCACCACGGTGAAGGTGGCCGTGCTCGACGATGCGTTCGCCATCGAGCATTCGTGCTACCGCCGCCACCATGCCGACATCCGCGCGACCATCGTCGAAGTGCTCGAGGAAGCCGCCGAGAAGTATCCCGATACGCCCATGACCATGGCGATCACCGGCTCGGGCGGCCTTCTGCTCGCGCAGTGGCTCGGCATCGAATTCGTCCAGGAAGTCATCGCCTCCAAGACCGCCGTGTCCACCTACATCCCGCAGACCGACGTCGTCATCGAGCTCGGCGGCGAGGACGCCAAGATCATCTATTTCGACGAGGGCATCGAGCAGCGCATGAACGGCACGTGCGCCGGCGGCACGGGCGCTTTCATCGATCAGATGGCGACCCTGCTCAACACCGATGCGACCGGCCTGAACGAGCTCGCGAAGGGCTGCAGGACCATCTATCCGATCGCAAGCCGCTGCGGCGTGTTCGCCAAGACCGACGTGCAGCCGCTCATCAACGAGGGCGCCCATCGCGAAGACATCGCGGCATCCATCTTCCAGGCCGTCGTGACGCAGACCATCTCCGGCCTGGCATGCGGTCGTCCGATTCGCGGCACCGTTGCCTTCCTCGGCGGTCCTCTCCAGTATCTCTCCGAGCTCGACAAGCGCTTCTGCGAAACGCTCGATCTGGACGACGAACACGCGCTGCGTCCGAAGAACGCCCATCTCTTCGTCGCGTCGGGCGCCGCCATCTGCGGCACGCCGAACGCTCCCGAGCGCATCGCCTGCGTGCTCGACCGTCTGCGCAACCTGGGCGACATTCAGGGCAGCGAAGTCGTGCGTCTGCCTCCGCTGTTCGCGAGCGAAGACGAGTACCGGAGTTCAAAGACCGTCACGACCGGGAACGCGTCAAGCGCGGCGCGCTCATGCGCTATTCGGGCACGGCGTATCTGGGCATCGATGCCGGATCGACCACGTTCAAGGCGGCGCTCATCGGCCGCGACGGCGAGCTTCTGTGGAGCCACTACACGAACAACCGCGGCGACGTGCTCGGAACCGCCAAGCAGACCGTCGCGATGCTCTACGGCGACATGCCGGTCGATGCCGAGACAGGGCGAGCCGCTCGTGCGGATCGGCCACGTCACGGTCACGGGATACGGCGAAGGCCTTCTGCTCGAGGCGTTGAACCTCGACTCCGGGGAAATCGAGACGGTCGCGCACCTGCGCGGTTCGCAGGAGATGCTGCCGGGCGTCGAATTCATCCTCGACATCGGCGGCCAGGACATGAAGTGCCTGCGCGTCAAGGACGGCGTCATCGAGCACATCATGCTCAACGAGGCATGCTCGTCGGGTTGCGGAAGCTTCATCGAAAGCTTCGCGACCAGCCTGAACCTCGACATCATGTCGTTCGCGCAGACGGCGAACGCGGCCAAGCATCCGGTCGATCTGGGCAGCCGCTGCACCGTCTTCATGAACAGCCGCGTCAAGCAGGCGCAGAAGGAAGGCGCCACCGTTGGCGACATCGCGGCGGGCCTGGCCATCTCGGTCGTGAAGAACGCCCTGTTCAAAGTCATCAAGATCCGCGATCCCCCACGAGGTCGGCACGAAGGTCATCGTGCGGGGCGGCACGTTCTTGAACGACGCCGTGCTGCGCGCGTTCAACAGCTCGCCGAGGTCAGGGCCGTGCGTCCCGACATCGCAGGCCTCATGGGAGCCTACGGCGCCGCGCTCTTGGCCCGGGATCGCGCCGCAGGCGAAGGCGCACGCACGAAGATGCTGTCGCTTTCCGAAATCGAATCGCTGCGCCCCGCGCGAAAGTCGACGCGTTGCAAGGGGCTGCTCAACAACTGCCTGCTCACGATCAACGACTTCGGCCGCGACGCTCGCCACCGGCAAGCATCGCCGCTTCATCACGGGCAACCGCTGCGAAAAGGGCATCGGCCTTGCCACGAAGCGTTCGAGCGCGCCGAACCTCTATGAATACAGAACCATCGCCTCTTCGACTACGAGCCGCTTCCTGCCGACGCCGCTCCGCGCGGCACCGTGGGCATTCGCGCGCGCTCAACATGTACGAGAACTACCCGTTCTGGTTCACGTTCTTCACGCAGCTGGGCTATCGCGTCGTGATCTCCGGACGACACGACGCCGGCCACCTACGAGGAGGCATCGAGTCCATGCCTTCCGAAGCGTGTGCTATCCGGCGAAGCTTTCGCACGGCCATGTGATGAACCTGCTCGCGAGGGCCTCGACTTCATCTGGATGCCCTGCGCCAAGTGGGAGCGCCAGGAAGACGCCGGCGCGGGCAATCATTACAACTGCCCGATCGTCGCATCGTATTCCGAGGCTCTGCGCCTGAATGTCGATGAGCTCAACGAAAGCGAGACGGCGTTCCTGAATCCGTGGCTTCCCTACGATCAGAAGGAGAAGCTCAAAGATCGCCTGTTCGTCGAGCTGTACGAGAATTTCCCCGATGCGACCTGCCGCCATGCGTCCGCACCCTCGCGCGCCGACGTGGCCGCCGCCGTCGAGGCCGCATGGGCCGAGGACGAGGCGTTCAAGGAAGACATGCATGCCAAGGGCGTCGAGACCCTCGCGTGGATGGAAGAGACCGGGACGCACGGCATCGTGCTCGCCGGCCGCCGTACCACAACGACCCGGATCAACCATGCCATCCCTGAGCTTCTGACGGGTTTCGGCCTGGCGGTCCTGACCGAGGATTCGGTCGCCCATCTCGGCGAGCTCGAGCGTCCGATCCGCGTCGTCGACCAGTGGATGTACCATACGCGCCTCTATGCCGCCGCCAAGGTGTGCACGCAGCGCAACGACCTGGATCTGGTGCAGCTCGTGAGCTTCGGGCTGCGGCCTCGATGCGCTCACGACCGACGGGGTGCAGGGAGATTCTCGAGGAATCGGCAAAGATCGCCACCGTGCTCAAAGATCGATCAGGGTGTCGAACCTGGGCGCGATCCGCATCCGCATCCGCTCGCTGCTTGCAGCCCTGAAGGACCAGGCCGATCGCCGCGCCGAAGAAGCCGCCGCGCGTCCGGGCGCGCTGGGCTGCCCGACGGTGGGCGAGCACGGCGCGTACCCGACCGACGTCGAGGTCTCGGATGCCGAGATGCGTCGGCATGCGGAGCATGCGAAGGGCGCATGGCGGGCAAGACCCGGCGCGACCGAGGCCGCCGCGGCGGCGAGATCGCGCAGTCCCAAGGAGCCTTCGCCGACTTCCGTCTCAAGCAGCGCGAGGCCGAATCCACCGAGTTCGCCAAGGTCTCGTTCACCGAGGAGATGAAGGAGGCGGGCTATACGATTCTCGCGCCGCAGATGGCGCCGTATCACTTCGAGATCCTGCAGCCTATCTTCACGCGCTTCGGATACAACCTGGAGCTTCTGCCGAGCGTGGACACCGGCGCGGTGGACGCGGGACTGAAGTACGTCAATAACGACATCTGCTATCCATCGATCCTGGTCACAGGTCAGATCATGGAAGCCGTCACGAGCAGCCGCTACGATACCGACAAACTTGCCGTGCTCATCTCGCAGACCGGCGGCGGATGCCTGCGACCAACTACATAGCGCTCATCCGCAAGGCGCTCAAGGCGGCGGGGCTCGGGCACGTGCCCGTCATCTCGCTCGCCTTCAAAAAGCTCGACGAGAGCAATCCGGGCTTCAAGGTCACGCCGAAAATGCTGCTCCAGGCCATCTACGCCATCGTCTACGGCGACCTGCTCATGCAGTGCCTCTACCGCACCGCCCCTACGAGATCGAGAAGGGCTCGGCCCAGCATCTGTTCGACACCTGGATGGCCACGTGCAAGGCGCAGATGCTCGAGGGCGTGACGTACAAGACCTACAAGCGCACGATCCGGCGCATCGTGGAGGATTTCGACACGCTGCCGCTTGCGGGCGAGGGCACCAAGCCGCGCGTGGGCGTGGTGGGCGGATCCTCGTGAAGTTTCATCCGACGGCGAACAACCAGGGTCGTGGATGTGATCGAGGCCGAAGGATGCGAGGCCGTGGTGCCGGGGCTGACCGAGTTCTTCCTGTTCGGCATCGCGGGCGCCATCTTCCAGAAGGATCCGCTGGGGACGCTCGGCCAGGGTGCCGTCGGAAGCCGCATCGCGTTGCGCGTCGTCGACCGCATCCGCAAGCCGCTTTTCGACGCGCTTGACGCATCGGCGCGTTTCGAACGTCCGACCGACATCTACCGCTTGCCGATTACGCGAGCGACATCCTGAGCCTGTGCAACTCCATGGGCGAGGATGGCTGCTCACAACCGAGATGGTGGAGCTCATCCGTAGCGGCGCGCCCAATATCGTGTGCGCGCAGCCGTTCGCGTGCCTGCCGAATCACGTGGTGGGCAAGGCCGTCATCAAGGGAGCTGCGTCGCCGCTACAGCCAGAACAACATCGTCGCGGTCGACTACGATCCGGGGGCGTCCGAGGTCAACCAGCTCAACCGCATCAAGCTCGCGATCAGCGTCGCGAAGGGCGAATCTGGCCGAAGAACGCGGCGAGGCCCCGGTCTATGCGCGGGCCGAGCGCGAAGCTGCGACCGTCGAGCTGCAGGATTCGTTCGACGTGTCGACGACCCAGGGGTGCGGCGTCGTGCTCGATGTGGATGCCATCAGCCGGCGCGTGGCCGAGGAGCTTGCGCACGAGGACGCCGCTTGCGGGCCGATGGGCTTGCGCGCGAGGTGCCGCTCACGAAGCGGAGGAGCTTGCGTACGAGGGTGCTGTTTGCAGCGGATGAGCCTGCGCGAAGGTGCCGCGCGACGCCTATGACGGCAGGAAGGTCGGTGCCGGCAGGGGTCGTTTGATTCTCAGCCTTAGGCGTTGCAGGCTCGAGGTTTTACTGCAGGTCAGGACGTTGCTGCAGACCGAGGTGTTGCTTCAGGTCAGGATGTTGCTGACCGAGGATTCGCTGCAGGTCAGGGCGTTGTTGACTGGGACTTCGATGCAGGCCGAGGTGCTGTGGGCCGAGGCGCTGCTGCGACCGATGAGCTGCGGATCGAGGTCCCATGCCAGCTGCTGCAGACAGAGGCGCTGCGAGACGAGGCGCTGCGGGCCGAGGTATCTCTTCGGCCATAGATCATGTGGGTTGAGATGCCTCTTCGGTCTTAGGGTGCACAGATGCGCAGATCGAAGGATATATGCGGCTGCAGGTCGAGGCGTTGCTGCAGACTGAGGTGTTTCCGCAGGTCAAGACGTTGCGGGATCCGCTTTCGTCGGACGGTCTTGGTCGGCTTATGACGGGCTGCATGCGACTCATGACGGGACGTATGTGCTTTGTTATGACGAGCTGTATGTGCTTTACCGTCCCAACTGCCAAAATCGAGGAGCTTAGTGGGGTTTTTCGAAGTGGTTTTCTCCTCTATCTGCTTCTCGCAAAATCAATATATTGTTATTAGAAATACTTTCTAAACAATATATTGTATATCAAAATAGAGCTAGATCGGCTGTGATTCGAAACCCGTCTTCGAACCCCTAAGCTCCTCGATTTTGGCAGTTGGGCAGGAATCGCACGCAATTTTCGTTCAACGACGATTTTTTTGACGGTAGGACTCGATAGGCAGGGGCTTTCGATAGCGAGGAGATTCTCAGAGGCAGGACGTTCTCGATCTTCGACTTCGATTCCGAAGGCATACGCCGCTACATGGTAGAGATCTCAATAGGCAAGGGGTCTCAATAGGCAAGGAGGCTCTCGATAGACGAGGAGATTCTCGGTAAGCAAGGGGCTCTCGATAGGTAAGGACGTTCCTGCGGACGCAGCTCGTCAAAGGCGGCCGCTCGGCTGCATCAAGGCGCGCTACTCGACGGTGATCGCTCGTTCCTGGAATCCGACGTCGGCGCGGGCGTCGTGCCTCTCCTGAAAAAGCACCTCTTGAAAAGCGCGTTTCGGCAAATCGTAGGTATTGGTGTTTCTGCGATACGTGCAGGGGCGACGACTCGTTCGAGCCCATTGTGCAGAAGGCTCCTGAGCTCGCAGGCCCCCTGTTCGTTGGACAGATGCCCGCGATCCGAGCCGATACGGGCGATGACCGAATACGGGTACGGCCCTCTTTCGAGCATGTGGGGATCGTGGTTTCCTTCAATCGCAAGAATGCGACATCCTTGCAGATGGGCATGTGCTGCCGAGGTCACGATGCCGGTATCGGTCGTGAATCCGAGAACGTCGTGCGTAGCGGCCGCGGCATCGCATGCGTAACGGCCGCGGCATCGACGCAGTGGCGGCCGCGGCATCGACGCACGTGGCGGTCGCGGCGCCGATGCGCGTAGAAGACGCATTATCCTGCGAGGCGAATCCGATGTTGTCGCATATATCTGGATTGCCGGCACCGAATGCGGTCAATCTATCGGCGCCACGCATGGGTATGGTGCATGCAGGTGAATCGTCTCGAGCGATCGAAGCGCGCGCGTTCCTGCCGCATTCGTCGGCGATGCGCTCGGACGCATCGAGCGGACCTCTTTCCTGCCGATCTCGCTCGAGCTCGTCTCGAAGCGGAACCCATAGGATGCGACGGCATCATGCGAGGTGAAATGGAAACACGTCGATGCCCGCCAATGTGAGCTCGCTCGAATCGTCGAACGGCTGCGCCCGAGCATCAAGGCTTGCGAGCGCGTCTGCGATGTCCCGGCTTGCGCGCACGACGGATGGATCGGCGAAGACCTGCGGATGCGCACCCATCTTCGCGAGCCCGCGCAACACCACGCCGAGTCCCTTCGTATGGTCGGTATGCTCGTGCGTGATCAGGACTCCCTCGATGCGAAGGGGTCGAAGCCCGCCTCTGAGCAACGCTGCAGGGAACGCCTTCTTCGAGATGCCGCAATCGCATGAGCAGCGCGCGTCCGGTTTCCCGCATCCTCCACGACGGAAGCGTTGCCATGGCTGCCGCTCGCGAGCACATGAAGCCTCAGCATGCCGTCCTCCGCTCGTTGGTTGCGATTCTCTCGATCACAGGTCTCACTATGATCGCAGGACCTCACTATAAACGAAGGCGGAGTTCGGGAGACGAGCGAGCGTTCGTCGGCTCGATGCGTATAATGGTCGTATGCCCGGAACCATCTACATCTGTCCTACGCCCATCGGCAATCTCGGCGACATCACGCTGCGCACGCTCGATGCCCTGCGCGACGCCGATGTCGTCTGCGCCGAAGACACGCGCGTGACGGGCAGGCTGCTCGCCCATTTCGGCATCGAAAAGCGCGTCGAGCGTCTGGACGAGGCGGTCATCGCGCAAAGGGCCCCTCGTATCGTCGAACGCGTCGAGGCGGGCGAAACCATCGCGTTCTGCAGCGACGCCGGCATGCCGGGCGTGTCCGACCCGGGCGCGCGGCTCATCGCCGAAGCGCAGGCCCGAGGCGTTCCCTGCGTCGTGCTGCCTGGCGCTTCCGCGGCCGCGACCGCCTACGTGGCGAGCGGCATCGCCGCGCCCCGCTACTATTTCGGCGGGTTCTTCCCTCGTAAACAGGGAGAACGTCGCGATGCGCTCAAGGCGCTCGCCGCGCTCGATGCCGCGCTCGTCTTCTATGAAAGCCCGCATCGCGTGGTCGCCGCGCTCGATGCCGTCGCTCATGTCTTTCCCGAACGCGACGTCGCGGTCTGTCGCGAACTCACGAAGCTGCACGAGGAAGTGTTCAAGGGTCCCGCGCAGGACGTGCTGCGCGAATTCTCCGAGCGCGAGGCGCATGGCGCCATCAGGGGGGAAATCGCTCTGGTCGTCGGCCCGCCGACTCCGGACGAGGCCGATCGGGACCAAGAAGAGCTCCGGCATGCCGCCGTCGACCGCGCCCGCGAGCTCCTGTCCGACCCTTCCGTCTCGAAGAAAGACATCGTGCGCATGTTGAAATCGGAGTTCGGCATGGGGCGGAACGAAGCGTACGAGCTCGTGCACGCGCTCTGATCCTGCACGTTCCGGCGCTTGGGATCCATTGCGCGCGTTACCGCCACGTCGCAACGGGTGCGACATCGTCATCTCGATGCATGCCGGGTCGGGCAACCGAAGTGCCGACGACGGCAGGCAACGTCCATCCGCTGCGCGCAGTGCATCCGAGCAACGCGCGGTCATGCGATAAGCCATCGCTGACGTGGATCGTGACGTCTCGGAAGAGTTAACCGGGGCTTCGCCTCGTTCCTGCTACACTGAATCCAACGATACGGGGCTTCGCTCACGGCCATGCGAGCTTGCATCGTGCAGTCGTGCGACGACGCACGAATCGCAGCCGCTTCGCCTCGCGATCATGCGGGTTCGCATCGCGTGACCGCGTGACCGCGCGATGGCACGCGAATCGCGATCGTTTCGCGTCGTGCGACGCGAAGGTCTCGCGTGACGCGAAGCACGGGGCGCTCCGTCACGAAACAGACGTCAAGGAGGTTTCCCATGGGTTCCCACAAATTCTGGGCCGTCGCGGCTCTCGTATGCATGGTGTGCGCGATGTATACAGGTGCAAAACGCACCGATTAGCAGAGGCGGGAACGTCCGCGCATCCCGCCGATGCACCCAATGAACCTCCATACGGCATCGATATAATGCCGCCTGAAACAGTCGTCGTTTCGGGCGGCATATGTCGCTTCGAAGCATTCGAGATGGGAGCCGTCATGCCTGAGCTCGTCTTGTACAAGAAGGATTCCTGCCCGTACTGTCAGAGGGTCATGCGCTGGATCGATGCCGAATGGGCCGGGCGCGCGCCCATCGCGTATCGCGACATCGTCACCGAGCCCGCTGCAGCCGAGGAACTCGTGCGGGTCGGCGGCAAGCGCCAGGTGCCGTGCCTGTTCGTCGATGTACGCCGATGTACGAATCGGGCGACATCGTCGCGTACCTCGCGTCCCTCGAATAGCCCGGAGGGAAATCCATGAACGATTTCACGTTCCAGTGTCCCCACGCGGTTCGTCTTCGGCCGGCAGGCCCTCGACCAGGTGGGGGACACTCTAGCTGAGCGCGGGTTCTCGCATGCGCTCGTCGTGTACGGCCGCGGTTCGGCCGAACGGTCCGGCATCCTCGACCGCATGCGCGCGCAGCTCGCTTCGGCGGGCATCGCCGTGACCGAACAGGGCGGAGCGCGCCCTAACCCCGAGGTCGCATTCGTGCGCGAGGAATCCGCGTCGCGCGGAAGCCAGATCGACGTCGTGCTCGCCGTCGGAGGCGGCAGCGTCATCGATGCGGCGAAGGCCATCGCGTTCGGCGTTCCGTACGAGGGCGACGTCTGGGTTTCTTCTGCAGAAGGCGCAGATCGGATCCGCCCTGCCCGTGGCCGCGGTGCTCACTATCCCGGCCGCCGGTTCGAAGCCTCAGATTCGTGCGTCATCAGCAACGATGAGCTCGGTGCGAAGAACGGCGTGAACTGCGCCCTCTTCCGTCCTTTCGTCGCGTTCATGGATCCGCAGGTCACGTTCTCGCTTCCTCCGTATCAGACGGCTGCGGGCGTGACCGACATGATCGCGCACATCTGCGAGCGCTTCTTCAGCGGCGTGGGCGCCGTGCCCTGTGACCGACAACATCGCGTGCGGGCTCATCCGCGCGCTGATGGACGAGACGCCGCGCGCGCTGGCGAACCCCGATGACTACGATGCGCGCGCCAACATCATGTGGGCGGGCATGCTCGCCCACAACGGTCTTGCAGGATGCGGTCGCGCCCTCGCATGCGGGCAGCGCGCGGGCGGATGGGAAAGCCACGCGCTCGAGCATGCGCTTTCCGCCTTCGATACGACCATCACGCATGGGGCGGGCCTCGCCGTCATGATGCCGGCGTGGATGCGCTATGTCTGGCGCGACGATCCGGACCGCTTCCTGCTCTTCGCGCGCGAAGTGTTCGATATCGAACCGGTTCAGGAAGGCGACGAGGGCTTCGTGAGCGAAAATGCAGGCGGTCGAAGACGCCGTCGAGGCCTGCATCGACCTGCTGGCCTCGTTCTTCGCCAGCATGGGGATGCCCGTGCGTCTGGGCGGCTTCGGGCTTTCCGAGGAATGCGTGGACGATCTCACGGCGAAGGTCATCGCCGCGAAGGGCGAACCGTTCGGTGCCTTCAAGAGGCTCGATGCCGACGACGTCCGCGCCATCTACCGCTCCGCATTCTGAGAACGTCGCGCATGCGAAACGCATCGGCGCGCCGATGGGGAACGCATCGTCGGGCCGTCGGGGATCGCGCCGTTGCCGGGAGATGCGCCATCGAGTCCGTCCTTCACGTGGACGGGTCCGATGAGCGCATCGCCTGCGGTACAATACCTAGGTTTCATTCGATCGCGCGGGCGGCGCCATCAGCCGCGACGCGCACGATGCCGGAGGGGCGCCATCAGTCGCTCCGGTGGAAAGAGGCGCCTCTATGTCCAAGCCCACCTATTCCTTCACCACGCCGATCTACTACGTGAACGCTGCGCCTCATCTGGGCACGGCCTACACGACCGTCGCCGCGGACGCGGTTGCCCGCTACCAGCGCATGAACGGCCATGACGTCGCGTTCGTCACCGGTCTTGACGAGCACGGCCAGAAGGTCGCCGAAACCGCCGAGAAGCACGGCATGACCCCGCAGGAATGGTGCGATTCCATGGTGCCTGCCTTCATGGATGCCTGGAAGATGCTCGATATCGCCTTCACCGACTTCGTGCGCACGAGCTCCGATCGCCAGACGCGCACCGTGCAGACGTTCTGGAACGATCTCTACGAGAAAGGCTACCTCTACAAGGGCGCCTACGAGGGGCTGGTACTGCGTCCATGAAGAGACCTACTATGCCGAAAGCGATCTGGAGACCGACGATGCGGGCGCGTTCATCTGCCCGGATTGCAAGCGTCCGGTGCGTCGCATGTCGTCGGGCGAGGAGAACTGGTTCTTCAAGCTTTCGGAATTCCAGGACCGCCTCCTCGAGTTCTACGAGGCCCATCCCGATTTCATCCGCCCCGAGACGCGTCGCAACGAAGTCGTCGCGTTCGTCAAGGGAGGCCTGCAGGATCTGTCCATCTCGCGTTCCACCTTCGACTGGGGCATTCCGCTGACCTTCGACGAGGGCCATGTCTGCTACGTCTGGGCGGATGCCCTGCTTGCATACCTGACCGGCATCGGCTACGCCGACCCCGACCGTCCCGGCGAATTCGATGCGCGCTGGCCCATGCAGTATCACTTCGTCGGCAAAGACATCACGCGCTTCCACTGCGTCATCTGGCCTGCGATGCTCATGGCCGCCAGCCTGCCCGTCACGCATACGGTCTTCGGCCACGGCTTCCTCATGGTGGGCGGCGAGAAGATGAGCAAATCCAAGGGCAACGGCATCAGGCCCGCCGATCTCGTGTCCGTGTACGGATCCGACGCCTATCGCTACTATTTCCTCTCCGACGTGCGCTTCGGCGCCGACGGCAACGTCTCTGTCGAGCGCATGACCCAGGTCTACAATGCCGATTTGGCGAATACCTGGGGCAATCTCTGCAGCCGCGTCTTCAACATGGTGGGGAAGTACTTCGACGGCACGGTGCCGCAGGTTCCCTCGGGATTCGCCCATGCGGAAAACCCGCTGCGCGATATCGCGGACGGACTGTACGAGACGTTCGATTCCTGCATGGCCGACGTGAACTTCACCGATGCGTGCGCGGCCGTTCAGGAATTGGCGAGCCGCGTGAACCTCTATGTCGAGCAGAGCGCGCCGTGGAATCTGGCGAAGTCCGAAGAAACGGCAGGCGAGCTGGCATTCGTGCTGTACAACGCGCTTGAGGCCTGCCGTATCCTGGCGCTCTACTTCGCGCCGTTCATGCCGCGCACGTCCGCCGAGGTGTTCCGCCGCTTGGGGCTGGGCGACATCGCCGCCGTCGACGACATCGAGGCCGCGACCGCCTGGGGCCAGCTGCCTGCCGGCAACGAGGTCGAGAAGGGCGATCCGCTCTTCCCGCGCCTCAAAGTCGAAGACATCCAGCTCTAGCTCATGGCGAACGAACCTGTGCAGAACGCGTGCCCGGACGCGCCCGACGGCGCGACGGGGATATGCGGCTCGAATCCGGTCGGCGGCGCATCGGCGTCGCGCGGCTCGAACCTACCTTCAGCGCGCCGGAACCGTGCGATGCGCGCCTCGGCTGGCGCATCGGCATCGCGTACGTCCCGGACGCGCCCGGCGGCGCGACGGCGGCGCATGCCGATCCCATCGACCCATCGATCCCGAAGGCGAGGCCGGGCATCTGGCTTATGGCGACGCGCTGTTCCGCAAGAAGCGCCGCCGAGGGGCATCGCGTCGTGGCGCGGCCTGCGCTCGAAGGCCCGTCGCCGATTCCATACGCATCTCGATATGCTGTCCGACCCGGCGCTCGCGCTGGCAGCTGCGCGGTCGGGCGGGTGGATTTCATCTGCACGGTGTGCGATCCGTCCGAGGACGCCCGCCGCACCTACGAGAGCTCTTCCTCTGTGGCGCTCGAAGCGCTCAGACGCCTGCCGGATGTGTTCGCCGCCACGCGACGCTCCATCGAGCGCGCGAGGCAAGAGGCGGCATCCGACCCGCAGGCGCTCGGCGTCGAGGCGATTCCCGGCAGCGACGACCTTTTCGGCCGACGAGGCCGCGTCCCAACGCTGCCCCTGCGACGTGGCCGTTCCTCGCGTGCGCGTGGCCTGCGGCGTGCATCCGCATAACGCGCATGCGTGGTCGGCTTCCCGCGAAGCGGAGCTCCTCCGCCTGCTTGCGCGCCCGAGACCTCGGTGCTCGGGGAAGCAGGCCTCGACTATTATTACGACCTGTCGCCGCGCGACATGCAGCGCGAGGTGTTCCGCCGTCAGGTGGAAATCGCCCGCATCACGGGCCTGCCGCTCATGCTCCATCTGCGCGATGCGGCTCAGACGGGCCGGCACGAGCGCAGCGCCCACGAAGACGCGTTCGATATCCTCGAGTCGGCGGGGTGGCCTGCGGCAGGCGTGCTCATCCATTGCTGCAGCGTCGGTCCGGACGAGTGGGGACCATGGATCGAGCACGGCGCGTTCGCCGCGTTCGGCGGCGCGCTCACGTTCAAGAACGCCGATGCGATTCGCGCGTCGTGCGCGATCATGCCCCGCGGACGCCTGTTGTTCGAGACCGATGCTCCCTACATGACCCCGGTGCCGTTCCGCGGCCAGGAGAACGGCCCCGACCATATCGTGTTCACGGCGCATCGTGCCGCCGCGGTCGTGGGCGCGGATTCCGGCGCGTCCCGCGCGCGCTTCCTGTCCGAGGTGCATGAGACGACGCTCGGCTTCGAGGATCGCGGCCCGACCTCCTGGCAGCTGTCGCAGGGGCGAACCATGCATGAGCGGAAGCGCGTCCTCGTCATAGTCGGTTCGGCGCGGGCGCACGGCGTGAGCGCGCGGTATGCGCGCGAAGCGGTCGTCCCTGAGGCGAGGAGCGTCGGATCGGACGTTCGCATGTGGAACGTCGCAGACCATCCGGTCGAAGGGTGCATCGCCTGCGAGCGGTGCCGAGGGTCGTTTTGCTGCTTCCGGCGCGATGCCATGGACGGCCTGTTCGAGGAGCTTGCATCCTGCGATGCGGTCGAGGTGATCGCCCCGGTGTTCTTCTCCGGTCCGACGGCCCAGTTCAAGGCCGTGCTCGATCGGTTTCAGCCGCTATGGGAGCGCCGCATCGGCCCTGCAGGCGGCACAGACCCTGCCGAAGTGAAGCGGCCGGTGCGGCTGCACGTCATCGGAAGCGGCGGCGATCCCCATGGGTTCGATCCGCTCGCGACCATCGTGCGCTCGGCATTCGGGTCGGCAGGATTCAGGCTCGTCGACGTCATCGACGCCGTCGGTTGGGGGCAGGCCGATGCAGGCATTCCCGACATGGATCCCTGTGCAGGAGAAGCGGCCGTCGTCGCGCCTTGCGCACGCGATCGTTCGTCCCGTATGAAAGGCATCGTCTCATGACCAGGTTCTCCCCGCTTGCGACTCCTTCCGCCACGCGCGCCGCGCTCGCGCGCCATGGATTGGCGGCCAAGAAGGCCCTCGGGCAGAACTTTCTCGTCAACGATGCGATCGTCGGGAAGATCTGCGAGCTTGCGCAGGTGGATGCCGGAGATGACGTGCTCGAGGTCGGGCCGGGCATCGGCACGCTGACGGTCGCGCTGTGCGCACGCGCGCGGGCGGTGCATGCGATAGAGCGCGATCGGGATCTTGCCCCTGTGCTCGAGGAAAGCTGCTGGAACTTCGATAACTTCATGCTCCATATGGGCGATGCGTTGCAGGTTGGCAGCGATGATCTGGGCGGCTTCGCGCCCACGAAGCTCGTGGCCAATCTTCCGTATGCCGTCGCGGCCACGCTCGTGCTCGATGCTCTCGATCGGTTCCCGTCGATGCGCAGCATGACGGTCATGGTGCAGAGCGAAGTGGCCGACCGCATGGCGGCGTCTCCCGGCACGAAGGATTACGCCGCGTATTCGGTGAAGCTCGCCCTGCGTGCGCAGGCGACCGGGCGTTTCGAGGTCGCACCCTCGAACTTCATGCCGGCGCCGCACGTATCATCCGCCGTCATCAGGCTCGATAGAATGCAGGACCATGCGTCTGACGATGTCGCGCTCGCGTCCGTCGCGGCGGATGCGGCGTTCGCCGTGCGGCGCAAGACGATCGCGAACTCGATGAAGGCCTATTTCTCGCGTCCGGGATCGCGGCATCTCGAGGCGGCGGATATCGTGCATGCGCTTGAGACGGCGGGCATGAGACGCGCGCAGGCAGGGGAGACGCTGTCGTTGGACGAGTTCATCGCCTTTGGGACGCGCATGCGCGTCCTGCGGCGGCTGGGAATAAGGCCATATGTGGTTTAACCTGCAGAAACGCGGACAACGCCTGCTGAGCGTAGTAAAAATTTCACCTCACATTGCCCTATTCGCTTGAAGGAAACCGTCTATATGGAGCTTGAAAAGCAGGTTCATGTCATCGATGACATTCGCGGCGAACTCGTTTCCCGCACTGAAACGCGCGTGAGGTACGCGCGAATATGGGACGCTCGAAGATCGTCGAAAGCGAAGACCTGCTCATTCAGGCGCATCCCTCGCTCTTCGTTCTCGAGGTCGATCGCAGGCGCAGCCGCACCGCACGCCAGTCGTACCAGTACGTCGACGTTCTGACCGGCATGGTCGAGCTGTTCGACACCGAGACGGGCATGCCGATCTTCACCCTCGGGCGCGAAGATGCGTCGCTCGAGGATGCGTCCGACGCCGCCGACGACGAAGACGACGGTAGCAGTTTCGCGACGCACGCGACCCGATACGCGTGCCCTGCCGTTCGAAGCGATCGCGCACGTTCACGATGCGGTCCTGAAAATCAAACGAGCCGCCTTCCACCCTCATCGGAGGGAACGGAAGGCGGCTCGCGTTCTAGCGGATGCCGGGACGGGCGTGCCCTAGGCCTGCATCGTGCCGGTGCTCCATCGTGCCTGCGGCGATGAGCGCGGCCATGCCGGTCAGGCCGAGATTATCCCGAGCACGACCTCGATGGCGAAGACGAGCACGAAGGAACGCGCGAAGTTGCGGCGCGCGATGTTCGAGTCGTTGAATGCGAAGACGAACGCCATGATGATGCCGACCAAGGGCACGCATTGGAAAAAGGAGCGTGTAGCCGAGGTACGCCCACATGCTCAGGGGTTGGTATTTGAGGGGAAGCTGAGCGATCTCACGCTCTTCGTCAGGGTTTGCCATGCCGATGCCTTTCTTGCACGAGGACGCGGCCCTTCGCGCCCTTCCTTCAGGAACGCGACGATGATACCGAAACCATGCGGCGCGTGCCAACGAGATTCCCGTCAAGCGGCTTGATGGAGCATGGTTCAGACGGCGGCCCCCACGGTCCCTTCGTCGGCGGGTTCATGCGCATCGGCCGACTCGTAGCGCCCGTATCGGATGAAATTCTCCGCATAGCGCAGGCCGGCGAGGAAGAGCGCGCTGCCAAGCCCCACGTAGAAGAATGCGATGAAGAAGCGGGGAACGGCGTCGCAGGCGCGCAGGGACGCTCCCAAAGCCATCATGAACGCTATGATCGCGTAGGTCTTCGGCGTGAAGAAGGACAGCGGGTTGTTGTCGTCGGTTCCCATGCGCACGATGCGGCGACGGTTCTTCACGGTCATCTTCTGGAACATCATGCCGAAGGGCACGACACGATAAGCGTGAGCGCAACGAGCAGCGCCGAGAGGTGCGACGGGTATTCCTGGACGCCGAAGCGCAGGACCATGAGCCCTGCGGCGAGCCAGACGACGGCGGATATGCCGACAAGCGTGCGACGAGAAGCCATGGGAAGCCTTCCTTCTTGCAGGCTGCGATGCGAACGCGGTCTGCATCCCCTTATAGATCGAAGAGCTGTACAGCATACCCCGATTGCGCATGGCGAGGGCGGTCGTGCGCGGCGCACCCCATTCTCGACATATCGCATACGAAAAAAAGGCCCCGGGACGATCGTTCCGGGGCCTTGAGCATTTCTGGTGGAGATGATGGGATTCGAACCCACGACCCCCACGTTGCGAACGTGATGCTCTCCCAGCTGAGCTACATCCCCAGAAATCGGCAAGACAGTATTTTTGCGCTCGGCTGCGTCGTTGTCAACGGATACGTTGCGCGCAACCGTAAATCCATAACCCCGCAAGGCTGCGGGCGACGGTTCGCGTCGACGGGCGCACGGGTCCGCCCGCGACGCCATGCATCGCCGGCATGTCGCATCGGACGCGCCTGCCCCCGTTCGGGATATGCGCGCCAGGCTCTGAAAACCATGCGCGCACGACCGTTTCCGCACCGGCATTCCGAAGATGCCGCAAGGGATCCGAGCATCGGCGGCACGGAATCCTCTCACGAAAAGCCTATGAGTTCGCTTCGGCTTCCTCGCAAGGTCGCTTGGTCGTGCCGTACGTGTTCCATCTGGTGGTTTAAAAGAAACCTATCAGGTTTGCGGGGGGTGCTTTGCTCGGGTGTCGGGCATGTTTTTCAGCGATGGGGAAATATCGCATGGCATTCGTTCCGCGCAATGCTACAATGGCCACGATCCATCGCCGCGGTTCGCATGGCATGCCGACATGTCCCCTCTGAACCGCAGGGGCTGGAGCGCAAGGGAGAAAGAGTTTCATAGAAAGGGGGTATCCGATGGCCGAAGAGAAGAAGGTCGAGCAGACCGATACGGGCACGGAAACGGGTACCAGAAGGCGAAGATGCCGAAGAAGAAGAGATTCATCATCGTCGGCGTTGTGGCCGTGGTTCTCGTCGCGGCCGGTGCCGGCTTCATGGTCTGGCACGAGCAACCGACGTTCTGCAACGCGATCTGCCATACGCCGATGGATGCGTACGTCGAAACCTACGTCGACGGCTCCACCGACGCGTACGGCAACGAGCTCGCCTCCGATCAGGAGAAGAACTCGATGATGGCGTACATGCACGGCAAGTACAAGCTCGCCAACCGTCTCGACTGCCACGTTCCGACGATCGGCGAGCAGGTCACCGAAAGCATGCACTGGATCACCGGCAACTACGAAGTCCTGGGCCAGAACAAGGTGGGCGACACCATCCTGGCCGAGCGCTCGACCGACGATCTGGTCAAGGCGCGCAACCTTGATTCCGGCAACGAGTTCTGCTCGAACTCCAAGTGCCACAGCGGTTCCGGCGACCATGGCACCATGACGCGCGACGAGCTCGTCGCGCTGACCGCCGGCCTGAGCGACACGCGCAACCCGCATCTCGCCCAGCACGGCGAAGTCGCCTGCAGCGAGTGCCACAACGCGCACAGCCAGTCCGTCAACGCGTGCAGCCAGTGCCACAGCGACGCGCCGATTCGGATGGTTGGCTGTCCGTGTCCGACTACGCCGCGAAGACCAAGCTCTAAGAGCTTTCCGATAGCGTTTCGGTTCGCAGGGAGGCCCGCTTCGGCGGGCTTTCCTTTGTTGTGAATAGAATCTAAGAAAGAAGAAGACTCCGCGTGCCAATGCGAGGGCACCTGATACTATCGAGAACGCGGCAGGGGCGTCCGATATCGTCAGAGCCGTCGCGATCCGAATCGTTCGCGACGCGCCGAGGATGCGCAGGGCTTCCCGTATCGCGCAGATGGCGCCGGGGCTTTCTCTTCCGGGCGCACGAGAAAAAGGGGCATATGAACACCCAGGCCAAACGACGTCTTATCGTGGTGACGCTGGTCATCGTCGCCGTGCTCGCGGTCATTCTCGCCTATATCGGGAGCAGCTCCGCGGCAAGACGGTCTCTGTCGCCGAAGCGGCGGACGGATCGCTCGTCGGCACGCGCGTGGAAGTCACCGGCTCCGTCGTCGACAACTCGTACAGCATCGACAACGGCGTGCTCGCCTTCGATATCTACGATGCCGACGCGAACGACGGCGCGACCGTGCATGTATCCTACGACGGCTCGGCCGCATCCACGTTCGGCAACGGCGTCCAGGCCATCTGCACCGGCGAGCTTACGGACGAAGGCGGCACCCCTGACGGTCGTCTGCACCGAGCTCGTCACCAAATGCCCCTCGAAATACGAGAACGCATCCGAAGCCCTGACCGTCTCGCGTCTGGATTACTACCGGGACAGCATCCTCGACAAGCCCGTCAAGGTGGCCGGTGTCGTCAAGCCCGGCACGTTGAAGAAGGCGGGCGAATCCGATATCCGCTTCTCCTGCTCGATGCCGACGATCAGACCTCCGAAGTCTCCGTCAAGTTCGACGGCGGCATTCCCGAGGGGATCGGCGAGGGCACGTCCGTCGTCCTGACCGGCTCGCTGTCGAAGGACGGCACGTTCGCCTGCACCGATATCGCACAGGAGGCTTAGGCACGCATGTCAACGTTCGGTCTTATCGGCCTGGTCGTGGCCTTGATGGCTGCGGCCATCTCCATCATCTGCCTCATCGCCGGCCGCGTGCTCGAGGTGCGCGGCAAGGCGGAAGCCGCCGAAACCGTCTCGTGGGCGGGCTGCGTCGCCGTCGTCCTGACGGCCATCGCCCTTACCGTCTGCTGCGGCATTCTCGTCTTCTGCTTCCTCACAGGGGACTACTCCATCAAGTACGTCTTGCTCGAACGCAGCAAGGCCTCCGGATCCATGAGGCTGCTCTACGACATCAGCGGCCTGTGGGCGGGCCGCGAAGGTTCGCTTCTATTCTGGACCTGGCTTATCTCGCTCTATAACGTGACGATCGCCGCACGTGCGCTGCGCCATCCCGACTCCATGGATCACATGGCGCTCATGACCTCGCAGGTCGTTCTGCTCGCGTTCGTATCCCTTTCGCTGTTCTCCGAAAGCAACATGCCCTTCACGGTGACGGCCGCCCCCTACGTGGACGAGGCAGGCAACCTGACGTCGGCGGCGAATGCGGCCGGCATGTCGCCTCTGCTCGAGCATTGGGCGCAGGCCATTCATCCGCCGACGCTCTTCGTGGGCTACGCGGGCCTCACCATTCCGTTCGCATACGCCATCGCGGCGCTCATCCTGGGCGATTCCGGCAAGAAATGGGTCGTGCGTTCCAACGGCTATGCGGTCTTCAGCTGGCTGTTCCTCGGCATCGGCATCGGGCTCGGCGCGATATGGGCCTACGTCGTGCTCGGCTGGGGCGGTTACTGGGCATGGGACCCGGTCGAGAATGCGAGCCTCCTGTCCTGGATGGTCGCGCTCGCCCTCGTCCATTGCTTCACCGTGTATCGCCGTCGCGGCGGCTTCAAGCGCTGGGCGTCATGTGCGCGACGCTCGCGTTCTCGTTCGTCGTCGTCGGCACCTTCATCACGCGGTCCGGCGTGGTGCAATCCGTCCATTCCTTCGCGCAGGATCCGGTCTCGCTCGTCATCTTCGGCCTGATCATCGCCGTGTCGGTCGCCGTCTCGCTCGCGGGCGTCGGTCTGCGCTGGAAGCGCTTCGAATCCGACGACGACATCCAGTCCATGATGTCGAAGAACGCGGCGTACTATTTCAATAACGTGATCATGATCGTCTTCACGCTCATGCTGACCTACATGACCGTCTCGAGCGCGCTTCCGTCCTGGCTGCCTTTCGGCGGCCAGAGCCTTGCCGCCCAGACGTACAATGCGGTCGCGCGTCCGGTCGGCATCTTCTACTGCCTGATCATCGCCGTCTGCCCGTTGCTTGCCTGGGGCATCACCGACCGTGCGCGGTTCGCATCCCAGATCAAGATTCCCGCCATCGCCGCGACGGCCATATTCGTCGCGCTGCTCGCGTACTTTCGTCGCGCGCCTGCATCCGGCCTATGTCGCCACGGTCGCCGGCGGCGGGTCGATCGGCAACAAAGCTCGCGCAGGAAGGTCCCGCGTGGTATTACAACGGGCTCGCCGTCGTCGGCTTCGCAGTCGCGGCGCTGCTGTTCTGCACGACGCTCATGATGGTCGTGCGCTCCGCTTCCGGCCGCGCCAAGGCGACGGGCGCCCATCCGATCGCCGCGTTCTTCGGCCTCTTCCGAACCAACCCGTCCAAATACGGCGGCTTCCTGTCGCATTTCGCGATGGCGCTCATTCTGGTCGGCCTCGTCGGCTCCAACATGTTCGTCACCGAAACCTCCCAGTACCTCGCGTTCGATCAGGATGCCGATACGGCTGAAGACGTGACGGTCTCGAACTACGGGCTCCATTACGTGACGAGCTCGGTCGAGCAGAACGAGGCGGGCGACACGGCCACCTATACCGTCGTCTTCGACGTGACCGACGAGAAGACCGGCAAGGACCTCGGCGAGGTGAGCCCGTCCATCGACATGAACCTCGCGACGATGGAAACCAAGCTCAACGCCTCGATCATCCATATGCCGACCGAAGACCTCTTCGTCGTCTACCGCGGCGTCAGCAATTCGGGCGAGCTGGCGATCGATGTCAAGATCAACCCGCTCATCGGGTTCGTGTGGGTCGGCTTCTTCCTGCTCATGCTGGGCACGGCCATCGCGCTGTTCGGGCATCGCAGGCGCGGGCGCAACGACGGATCGTCCACCGACGTGGATGAAGACACGCTCGTCCAGGCCGTCGGCGCACCGACGAAGGCGCCCGTCAGGAAAGCGGATGGGGCCGCCGCAGCGAAGGACTCGACCGTGAAGGGGCGGGACGCGGGCGCGAAGGACCCGGACGCGAAAGGCCCTTCGGTAGGGTAGACTACGCGCATGACCGAAGCCATCGTCGCACATAAGCTCACCAAAGCGTACGGACGCCGTCGCGCGCTCGACGGCGTCTCGTTCGATGTGCCCGAAGGCGCGTTCGTGTCGATCTTCGGCCCGAACGGCGCCGGCAAGTCCACGCTTCTGCGCACGCTCGCCACGTTGACGAAGCCGACGGGCGGCACCGCGACGATCCACGGCTTCGATATCAAGGAAGACCCCGATCGCGTGCGCGGCTCCATCGGCATGATCTCGCACCGGCCGATGCTGTATCCGGACCTCACGGCGTTCGAGAACCTCATGTTCGTCGCGCGCCTCTACGGCATCGATGACGCCGAGGCTCAGGTGCGAACGATGCTTGCGGCCGTCGAGCTGGATCATCGCCGCTTCGATGCGGCGCGCACGTTCTCGCGCGGCATGACCCAGCGTCTGTCGATCGCTCGCGCCCTGCTCAACGATCCGTCGGTCGTCTTTTTGGACGAGCCGTACGCTGGCCTCGATCCCGCATGCGGTCGAGATCTTCGACTCTCTGATCGCGCGGTTGCGCGAAGGCCGCACATTCGTCATGGTGAGCCACGACCTGCAGAAGGGCTTCGATGCATGCACGCACGCGCTCGTCATGGCCCGCGGCCGCATCGTTTCGTTCTCTCCGCGAGAAGACCTCGACCTCGGCGAGTTCTCGGAGCTCTATCGCTCGACCGTCGGGATGGGGGTGGCCTGATGGCATCTTCCGTTTCCGTCGCGCGTCCATCCGCCTGGCGCCAATACCGCACGCTTCTGGCCAGGGATCTGCGCCAGGAGATGCACACTCGGAAAATGCTCACGTCGATGGGGCTCTATGCGCTGCTCGTGCTCGTCGCGTACGGCGCGGCGCTCGCGCAGTCGACCAGCCGCCTTGACGTGCTCCAGCTTTCCGGGGGGCTTCTCTGGGCGGTTATCCTGTTCACGAGCCTGCTCGGCCTCAACCGTTCGTTCTCCTACGAGAAGGAGCAGGGCGCGCTCGAAGGCATGCTGCTCGTGCCGATGGACCGTTCGGTCATCTTCCTCGCGAAGGCGACGGCCAACCTGCTGTTCCTGCTCGTGATCGAGCTCATCTGCGTGCCGCTCTTCTTTTTCTTCTTCCTGAGGCACGGTAACCGCGGCATCGAGCTGGCCTCTCATGGCCGTGCCGCTCATCGTGGGGACGATCGGCATCGCCGGCGTGGGCACGCTGCTGTCCACGGTGACCGTCAACACGCGAGGGCAAGGACGTCATGCTCGCCGTCCTGTTCATCCCGCTGGCGTTTCCCCTGCTGTGGGCCTGCGTCGCCGCGACGACGTGCGTCATGGTCGGACAGGCGGGGTATATGCATACGTTCGCGACGTCCCTTGCGCTCGCGGGCGGATACGATGTCGTGATGACGCTGTTGTCCTGGGCGCTCTACGATTTCGTCGTAAGCGCGTAGGAACGATGGGGGAGCGCAGGCTCCAAGGAGGTGCTCTATGAGCGAAACGACAAGGCGCGCGCCGGGAATCGGCGGCGTGCGGGATGCGATCGCGCCGGCGGTGCTCGGCGTGGGCGCGCTTCTGGCCGCGGCGGGATTCGTGCTCGCCTTCACATCGGCCCCGCTGGTCAACGGTGCGGGAGTGAACGAACCTGCGGTCATCAACGGCGTGGTCGTGACCAACAAGCTCCTGCTGTCGCAGAAGATCTTCTATTGGCACGTGCCCGTCGCCGTGGCGAGCGCGCTCATGCTCGTGTTCATGGCGTACTGCTCCGTGCGCGTCCTCATGACGCACGCACGCGCCTTCGATGCGCGGGCGAAGGTCGCCATGGAGGTCGGCCTCGTCTTCGTGGTCTGCACGATGGTCTCGGGCATCTTCTGGACGCGTTTCGAATGGGGCGTCTGGTGGACGTGGGAGCCGCGCCTGACCACGTACTTCATTCTGATGATGCTCATCTTCGCGTACTTCATCCTGCGCAACGCCGTCGAAGATCCCGAACGCCGCGCGCGCTATGCGGCCGTCTTCGGGCTGCTCGCGTTCGCGGACGTGCCGGTCAGCTTCGCCATCACGCGCCTCGTGCCATCGAGCCTGCATCCGGTGGTGTTCCGCACCGATTCCGGATTGTCTTCCGAGATGCTGCTGCCGTTTTTGCTTTCGGTGTTCGGCATGGCCATGGTCGCGTACGGGCTGTTCCGCTTCCGCCTGCGTGTGCAGGTCATGGAAGATTCGATCGAAGAAATCAACGAGAGGCTGGAGGACTAGCATGGACCCGGTATTGGAAGAGATCTATTCGACGGTTCTGCCCGCCGCGCCGTTCGTCATCGCTGCATACGGCCTGATGTTCCTAGTCATGTTGGGATATGTGGCCTATGTCCTGGCGAAGCTCAAGAACACGGAGAAGAAGCTTTCCGCCCTTGAGGAGCATCTGGGGATCGGCTCGTCCGACGACGACCGTTAGCATCCGACAGCCGCGTTTCACGCCCTGCGCCCCGTCGGACGCGTCCGGCAGGCTCGGGGCGTTCCGGCGTTTCCGTCACGTGCGAAAGGATGGACCGATGAAGGCCCTGATACCTGCGGCAGGCCTGGGAACCCGTTTCCTGCCGGCCACGAAGGCGCAGCCCAAAGAGATGCTGCCCGTGCTCGACAAGCCCGTCATCCAGTACGTGGTGGAAGAAGGCCTGGCCTCCGGCGCCGACGAGGTCGTGGTCATCAGCAATCGGAGCAAGACGTCCATCGAGCGGCATTTCTCGCCCGATGCGGCGCTCGAAGGCACGCTGCGCGCGGCGGGCAAAGCATGCCTTGGCCGAGGCCGTCTCCCATGCGGGGAGCGCTGAACGTGTCGTTCGCATACCAGGACGCTCCGCTCGGGCTCGGGCATGCGGTGCGTTGCGCGGCCGCGACCTGCGGCGGCGAGCCCTTCTTCGTGATGCTCGGCGACGTCATCGTGCCGGGAAACGACATCTGCCCGCGCCTGCTCGATGTGTCGCGCGCGCATGGCGGTGCGAGGCGTGATCGCCGTCGTCCCCGTTCCCGATGACGAGGTGAGCCGTTTCGGCATCATCGCGGGATCGGCCGTCGGCGATGGCGTATGGCGCGTCGATTCCCTGGTGGAAAAAGCCGCATCGTGACGAGGCCCTTCGAACCTCGCGGTCTTCGGCCGCTACCTGCTCAGTCCTCGGGTCATGGAGCTTCTGGCCGACGCGAAGCCGTCGGTGGGCGGCGAAATCCAGCTCACCGACGCGCTCGATGCCGTGCTCGCCGAAGAGGAGATGTATGCGGTGGTCATTTCGCCGGAGCAAGGCTACGATACGGGGACGGTGGAATCCTGGGTCGCCGCGAACGCCGCCATGCTCGCGCGTCGGGGCGACTGCGCATAACGATGGTTTTACGAGGTCGGAGCCTGTCCATGCAGCCAGGCGCCCGACGGAGGGATGCGTGCATCCATGAGCATCGATCTGGATAATTTCAACGCGTTCGGCACGCGTCCGCGCAAGGTCAGGACGTCCGCTCCGACCGACGGCCCCATGCGCGCGGACGGTGCGACCGACGGCGCCCTGCGCGCCGCCTTCGTTGAATCGTTCGGCGCCGATCGTCTGGCCGATATCGAATCCGACGAGCGTCGCTGGTCCTGGGTCGAGATCGATCTTGGTGCCATCAGGCATAACACGTATGCGAACAAGCGCTGCCTGAAGCCGGGCACGCGCCTGATGGCCGTCGTGAAGGCCGATGGCTACGGGCACGGCGCCGTGCAGGTGGCGCGGACGGCGCTTTCCGCCGGCGCGAGCCAGCTGGCCGTCGCCACGGTGGACGAGGGCATCGAGCTTCGTCGCGCGGGCATTGCGGCCCCTGATCCTCATCCTGTCGGAGCCGCCCGCCTCCGCCGCGCCTCTCCTGCTTCAGCACGACATCATGCCGTCCGTCTACACGCCCGAATTCGCCATCGCCTATGCGGAGCTCGCCGATGCGCACGGGATGCGCGCGCCGTACCATCTGGCGCTCAATACCGGCATGAACCGCATCGGCGTGCGCCACGACGAGGCCGTCGAATTCGCCCGCCAGATCTCCTTCCACCGCGCGCTCGACCAGGTCGGCACGTTCACGCATTTCGCCACGGCCGACTGCGCCGAGACGCTCGACTTCAACCTGCAGTTCCGCCGCTTCGCAGATGCCATCGAGGGCATGCGGGTCGCAGGCATCGACCCCGGCATCGTGCATTGCGCGAATTCCGCCGCGCTCCTGCGGTATCCCGAAACGCACATGGACATGGTGCGCATGGGCATTTCCCTGTACGGCTTCCATCCGTGCCCCGAGACGCGGGGCGCAGCCGTGCTGAAGCCGGCGATGAGCGTGCATGCGCGCATCACCGCGGTCAACGCGCCGCAGCTTTCCGAAGGGGTGGGTTACGGCCTGCACTATCGCAGCACGGGCAGCGTGCGCATCTGCACGGTGCCGGTCGGGTACGCCGACGGCTTCGCCCGCGCGCTTTCGGGCCGCACCGATTTCATCTACGGCGGCCGCCGCTGCCATCAGGTGGGCAACATCTGCATGGACCAGAGCATGTTCGAGGTCGACATGCGCTCGCTCGGCACGCGTCCGCGCCTCGATCCCCAGGTGGGGGATGAGGGTCGTCGTCATCGGCGAGAAGGATGGCCTTTCGGTCGGCGTCGAGGAGCTCTGCGATGTGCTGGGCACCATCCCGTACGAGGTCTGCTGCGCGCTTGCGATGCGCATGCCGAAGGTGTACGTCCGATGAGCATCCATTACGACCATTTTCAAAGACCATCCGGCCCGTGGGAACCGAGGGTTCCTCAGCAGCTGCTCGAGGAAATCTCCGATGCCGTGTGGGCCTGCCGTCGCTGCGAGCTCGCCGAAGGCTGCACGAACGCCGTGCCCGGCTTCGGCAATGCAAGCGCGCGCATCATGCTGGTGGGCGAGGGCTCCCGGCCGCAACGAGGATCTGCAGGGCAAGCCCTTCGTCGGCGCGGCGGGGAAGTACCTGACCGAGCTTCTGGGCTATGCGGGGCTCACGCGCGAAGAGGTCTTCATCGCGAACGTGCTGAAGTGCCGGCCGCCTTCCAATCGCAATCCCCGTCCCGAGGAAATCGAGGTCTGCACGCCGTTTCTGCGCGACCAGGTACGCACCATCGAACCGGAATACCTCGTGACGATGGGCAACTTCTCCACGAAGTTCGTCCTGCGTACCGAGCGCGGCATCACGGGACTGCGCGGGTCGGTCCATGTCACGGGGCCGTTCAAAGTGTTCCCGTCTTCCATCCGGCGGCGGCCATCTACGATCGCAGCAAGCGGGATGTCTTGAAGCCGACTTCCGCGCGCTCGGACGCCTGCTGGGCAACGAACCCATCGAGCCTCTTCGGGGTGCGGAGTAGCATGGCGAGGAAGGAACGCGCGGCGTCGCAGACGGAAGGCGCCGCGCCCGATGACGGATTCGACGCCAAGGCCTATCTGCAGCAGGGATCGTGGCGCGACATGGACCTCGGACTCGACCGCACGCGCGCGTTGCTCGCCGCGCTCGGCAACCCGCAGGACGCCTATCCTATCGTGCATGTCGCCGGCACGAACGGCAAAGGTTCCACCAGCGCCTTCATAGCCGGCATCCTGCAGGCGGCCGGCTACGATACGGGGCTTTTCACCTCGCCGTTCATTCTGCGTTTCAACGAGGCGCATCCAGGTGAACCGCGTCGACATCTCCGACGGGGAGCTCGATGAGGTCGCGCGCGCCGTGCGCGATGCGGTCGCATCGATCGACGTGCATCCGACGGCCTTCGAGCTCATCACCGCGGTCGCGCTGGAACACTTCCGACGCCGCGGGTGCGACGCGGTCGTGCTGGAGGTGGGGCTCGGCGGCAGGCTCGACGCCACGAACGTCGTCGTGCCTGCGGCCTGCGCCATCACGTCCATCGCCTTCGACCATATGCGCATCCTGGGCGATACGCTCGCGCAGATCGCCGTCGAGAAGGCAGGCATCGTGAAGCCGGGCGTGCCGGTGGTGTCGTATCGTCAGGCGCCCGAGGCGCAGGCCGTCATCGAAGACGCCTGCCGCGCGGCGGGCTCCGTGCTCGTCTCCCCGCGCTTCGGACGCATCCATGCGCGTCAGGAGGGGTTTTCCCAGGTGTTCTCCTACGACGGCATCGCCGATGTGCGCCTTTCGCTTCTGGGGACCTACCAGCCTTGCAACGCCGTCATGGCGATCGAGGTCGCGCGCGTCCTGCGCACGCGGGGCCTCGTCATCTCCGACGACGCCATCAAGCGGGGCCTCGAAGCGACGCGCTGGCCGGACGCTTCGAACTCGTGGCCGCTTCGCCGACGACCATCGTCGACGGCGGCCATAACGAGCAGGGCGCGGCCATGCTCGCATCTTCCCTCAGGGCGTATTTTTCCGCACCGCACGGTCACGTTCGTGGCGGGCATGCTGAAGGACAAGCGGTATCGCGATATGGTCGCTCTCGTCGCGCCGCTCGCGGCGAGGTCTACTGCGTGGAGCCGTCCGAGCCCGAGCGCGCGCTGCCGGCGGCCGACCTGCTCAAGGTTCGTCCGCGCCGGCGTCGCCGATGCCGTGGCCTGCGCATCCATCGCGGACGGCGTGCATCGCGCGCGCGCCGAGGCGTCGCCCTGACGATGTCGTCTGCTGCTTCGGATCGCTCTATTCCATCTCCGAGGTCGCGGAAAGCTCTCGGGTCGAGCCGCCGCGACGCTTGATCGATGCGTGCGGAGCGGGAGAATCGACAAGCCGGGACCGGACGAAAGGCATGCCATGCGATGCCCATCCTCATCGTCGAAGACGATGCCGCCCTTGCGAAGCAGATCGTCGATCTGTTCGAGCGCTATCGATACGCTTGCCGCGCGATCGATTCGTTCGACGATGTGGACGCTCAGGTCGCAACGCTGGATCCGGCCTTGGTTCTCCTCGATGTGAACCTCGTCTCGATACGACGGGTTCTACTGGTGCCGGCGCATTCGCGAATCGTCGCACGTGCCCATCCTCATGGTTTTCGGCGCGCACGCCGTATCCGATCAGGTGCGCGGCATGGAGGCGGGTGCCGACGACTATATGACCAAGCCCTTCGATCTCGATGTCCGCTTGCTGAGGTCCAGGCTCAGATGCGCAGGAACTACGGCGAGCTCGGGGTTTTCCGCGCACGGGCTCGCATCGGTGAAGCGCGATGGCATCACGTTCTATCCGGGGCTCCAGCGCGTCGAATGGGATGGTCGCGTCGTCGAGCTTTCGGCGGTCGAGTCGAGCCTCTTCGCCTGTTTGATGAAGGCGTATCCGGAAACGGCGTCGCGCAGCGATCTCTACATGGCCGCCTGGGACGACGAGAGCTACGTCGAACAACACCTTGAACGTCAACATCCGGCGCCTGCGCGACTGCTTCGCGCGTGCGGGCATTCCTGTCGAGATCAAGGTCGTGCGCACCGTAGGCTACCGCCTCTCCATCGATGGAGACGGGTCGCGAGGGCTTTTTCCTGAAGGACCATCTGGATATCATCGCGCTGTTCCTCTTCGATCCGTCGCCATCGCGCTCGCATTCCGCTTCGTCGACGGCTTCGCATCGGCCGCGGGCATCGCCTACTTCCTGTTCGTCTCGGTCTTTCGTCCTGGCTGCGTTCCTGATCGTGCGTTTCATGCGCAAGCGCGCGTTCTATGAAAGCCTGGAAGCGGGTGCGGATGCCATGGAAAAGCTGCTCCAGCGCCATGGGTCCGATCCCGTGACCGCGGCGTACGTCGCGCGCGGGCGCGATGCATATCGCAGCTATCAGCGCCGCCTGAACGAACAGGACGAGGAGATGCTGCGGTGGCGGACGCACGTCATGCAGGGGGTTCACCAGATGAAGACGCCGGTCAGCGTCTTGCGCCTCATGGTGCAGAAGGATCCGGGACGCATCGATTCGTTCGACGCGCTGTGCGAGCTCGACCGCATGCAGGGGACAGCTCGATCTGGTCTTGAGCTTCGTGCGCATGGAGCGCATGCAGGCCGATCTCGTCATCGAGACGATGCCTCTCAAACGGACGGTCGATGCCGTCATCGCCAAGGAGCGACGCCTCTTCGTCCAGAAAGAGGTCTTTCCCGTCGTGGATATCGATGCCGGCCTGCGCGTGCGCACCGATGGGAAATGACTCGCCTTCGTCATCGAGCAGATGCTGCATAACGCGGTGAAGTATTCCGGACGCCGCGTCGACGATCGAGGTCGGCGCGGCGGCGTCGGATGCCGGCGTGACGCTTTCCATCGTCGATCACGGCATCGGCATTCGGGAGCGCGACCTGCCGCGCATCTTCGATCTGTATTTCACGGGCAGCAACGGGCGCGACCGACCAGTCGTCGGGCATCCGGGCTGTACGTCGCGAAGCTACGTGCTCGACGAGCTCGATCATGGCATCGAGGTTGAATCCAAGCTCAGGGGCGGGGACGTACATGCGCATCACGTTCTGACGGCATTGCGATGCGACGCCCGCTCGCATGTGACATGTCGCGTCACCTTTCGTCACGCCATTCGATGGCGGCTCGGCGCGCGGTTCCGTACGCTTCTTGCATCGGATCGGAAAGGAGTTCAGATATGGCGATCCTCACTATCGACCATGCAAGCAAGATATACGGCACCGACGTTCAGGTACGCGCCGTGAACGACCTGTCCGCGAACATGGAGGAAGGCGAGTTCGTCGCCATCATGGGCGCTTCGGGGTCGGGCAAGTCACGCTGCTCAACCTCATATCCGGCATCCTTCCTCTCAGCTCGGGCGAGATTCGCATCGACGGACGCGACATATCCCGCCTAGGGAGAATCGCGAGCCGCCGAGTTCCCGTCGCAACGAGCTCGGCTTCGTCTTCCAAGATTTCAATCTGGTCGATACGCTGACCGTTCGCGAGAACATCATGCTTCCGCTCGCTGATGCGCCGCGTGCCGCCGCCCGCATGAAGGTGGAGCGGTCGCCGTGACCGAAAAGCCTCGGCATCGCGGCGGTCCTCGACAAGCGGACGTTCGAGGTTTCGGGCGGTCAGGCCCAGCGCGCCGCCATCGCCCGCGCGATCATCCATCACCCCCGCCTGCTTCTGGCGGACGAGCCTACGAAATCTCGACTCGGCGGCGGCCGAGAGCGTCATGCGCATCTTCTCCGACCTCAATGCGGAGGAAGACCTCCACGATCGTCGTCACGCACGACGCGAAGACGGCGAGCTTCTGCACGCGCGCAGTCTTCATCAAGGACGGGCGCATTCTGGAGGAGCTGTACCGCGAAGGGGATAGGCTCGCGTTCTACGACGAGATCCTGAACGTGCTCAAGTTCATGGGGGCGAAATAAGATGGATTTCTTCACGTTCTCTCTCAACAACGTCCTGCGCGATAAGGAAAGCTACGTCGCATTCTGGCTGAGCAGCGTGTTCTCGATCGTGGTCTTCTTCGTGTTCTCGGCCAACATGAACCACCCCCAGCTTGCGCAGAGCGAAAGCATACAAGATATCATGCGGGTCGCGGCCGCCTTCATCGCCGTGTATTCGCTCGGGTTCCTCGGGCTTTCGCTCAACGCCTTCTTGAAGCGCAAGCGCCGCCTGTACAGGGCGCTTCGCACGATGGGCATGACGAAGCGCCAGGTCGCGCTATCCATCATGCTCGAAAGCCTGCTGATCGGCGCGAGCGCCATCGCCGTCGGCCTGATCGTCGGCCTCGTCTTCGGGCATCTCATGGTCATGCTTATGGCGCGGATCATCCGCATCGAACGATCGTCGCGTACCAGTTCCCGATCGTATCCATCGTGCAGACTGCGGTGACGTTCGTCGTCATCTTCCTGGTGGCGAGCGCGGTGCAGGCGCGTGGGATGTCTGAGCGCCCCTATCGTCGAGCTGCTTGCCTCCAAGGTCGACGAAAGCCGCGGCATGCGGTTCTCGAAGCCCTTGCCGTCCTCGGCATCGCTTTGCTCGCGTGCGGCTGCGGCGCCTGCCTGTTCGGCGTCATCCCGCCGTGCGCGCATTCCTGGAACCGCACGACGAGCTTGCGGCATCATCCCCTGGTTCATCGTCGGATGCACGTTCGCCGGGATCTTCCTTGCCTATCGCCAGTTCTCGTTCCTCGTGCTTTCGTGGCTCGCGCGTTCGCGCTACTACCTCGAGGAAGGTAACGCCATCTGGATGTCGACCTGCGCGATCGGATCAAAGGGATCGGTCAGCGACGATGTTCGTGTCCCACCGTCATGCTCGCGATGTCGTTCAGCGCCATCATCGCTGTCGCTGGCGTTCGTCGACGGTTCGTGCGGACGTCTCGCAGGACATCCCTTCGGCATCGGGTACTTCTCGTACGGCGACAACGCGCGCGAATCGTCGGATATCGACGAGATCGAAACACAGCTCGATGCCAACGGCGTGGCGTATACGGAGGATTCATGACGACACGCTGCAGACCGAGAAGACGATCTTCGGCACCAAATTCATCGCTCAGAGCGCGCATGCGAGCAATCGCGGCACGACGCTTGCGCTCGACGACGGCCAGAGCGGTCGGCATCTCGGCACGCCTGATTCCGAGGATTCGGTCGAGGCGCCGAACGGCGTTTCGTTCGAGGTCGTCGGCACGTCCGCGCCCGTGCTCGACGATGCGAAGCGCTTTCGGCAGCTACGTGGTGACCGATGCCGACTGGCAGCGGCGCTGCATGAGGCGGGCGGGCTTGTGAACGTGCGGGCCTTCATATTCGATGTGGACGACGGTCAGGCCCAAGAGGTGCGCACGGCCTGCGAGCGGTGCGCGAGACCATCGGATTCGGCCTGAGCGGGGAGGGATTTCCTCTTCATCCCGCGTATCGAGACCATCGTCCTGCAGGAATACTCGTACGAGATATACACGTACATCTCGTTCATGCTCTCCATCGTCTTCATCGTGGCGTCGATCGGCCTCATCTACTTCCGGCTTCTGTCCGACGTGCGCGAAAGCCTGCCTGTCATGCGCAACCTGAACCGCATGGGACTGTCCGTCGCACAGGTGCTGCGCATCCAGAAAACGCCAGCTTCAGGTGCTCTTCTCGCTGCCGATCGGCTTCGCGGTCGTGCTGACGGGCTTTCGCGATGGCGTTCCTCGTGAGCGTCGAGGCGGCGAGCGCGCACATCTTCGTGCGCATGGCTGCGACCATAGGCCCGCTCATCGTGCTCGAGGCTATGCTCTTCATGGTGCTGAACGGCAGATTCGAAGCACAGGTGAGGGCATTCGTTCGGCCTTGGGACTGAGGGCCGGCCGTCTCGGATCCGATTCCCAAGAAGGCGGCCCTGCCCGATGGGGTCTCCGATACCAACTTTCGGTACACGACCAGGGCTTCTTCGATTTCTCCCAGAACTTCGATATGGTGGCATCGAGGAAGGCGAGGGCTTGCGGCAAGAAAGCGAGCCCGGCCCCCGGCCTAGGATGAACCCACCTCGTAAGGTGGGTGCTCGCAGCGAGCTTCAAAGCTTTCGCGTCAACGGACGCGAATCCCTAGTTCACCCGCAATCTAGAGCTCCCTCTAAATTTGCATCGGTCCATCGCAAATGCGGCAATCGGAAGCAAGGCTCTGCAAAGAGCATAATCGAGTCTATGGGGAAAATAAACCCTTGAACTCTTTGGACTACAATGATTTTCGAACCGAACCGGCGGAAGGGGAAAGCGATGCCGAACGCAAAGGATGTGGCGCGTTTCGTGCGCGAAGGCATGCGCGACAAGACATCTGCCGCGCGCTTGGCGAGATCGTCAAAACGTTCCGACGCAACGAGGTCGGCGCGGCATGACGCCAGCAAAGCTCGTCGACCTGCTCGAAGACCTGGGCCCCACCTTCATCAAGCTCGGCCAGATCCTCTCTGCGCGGTCGGACATGCTTCCCCAGGAATACTGCACGGCGCTCCAGTCGCTTCGATCCTCTACCACGCCCGAGCCTTTCGAGGCCATCGCCGCCCGTCTGAACGACGCCTACGGCGGCGACTACCGCGAGTGTTCGCATCCATCGACGAAGAACCGCTCGGGTCGGCCTCCATCGCCCAGGTCCATCGCGCCGTTCTGCGCAAGAACGGCCGCGAGGTGGCCGTCAAGGTGCGCCGCCATCACGTGCGCGAAGACATGCTGCGCGACATCCAGCTCATGCGCCGCGCCGCCGACCTGCTCAACCTGACCGGCGTGCCTATGATGGGCTCGGTCATGGACGGCATGGACATGGACGCGGTCATCGATGAGTTCGACCGCACGGTGCGCGAAATCGACTTCGGCGCCGGGCGCGCAACCTACAGCGCTTCGGATCGTTCGTCAGCAGGACGACGGCATCACCTGCCGCGCGTCTACCGCGAGTATTCAGGCGACACCGTCCTTGTCATGGAATTCGTCCGCGGCGTGTCGGTCGAGGACGTGGGCTCGATGCGCGCCTGCGGCTACGATCTCAAGGAACTCGGCGACCGCATCGCCGGCAGCTCATGCGCCAGATGGTGGAGAGGCTACCACGCCGACCCGCATTCGGCGAACCTGATCGTGCGCCCGGCGCTGCGCGATCGCGCCGGCGATGCGTAGCGACTGATCGGCGATGCGAACGCGCACGATCCAGGCAGGTCGTCTGGATCGACTGCGGCATGATGGGCAGGCTGTCCCCGCACGAACGCACGCTCTTCCTCGAGATGATGAAGGCGATGGTCTATCGCGACGAGCATCGCCTGACCGATCTGTTCATCGAGGTGGGGAAGCGTGTCCGACGCGCCGGGCGAGCGCCTGAACTACGAGCAGCTGCTCCAAGACCTCACGCGCCTGGTCGACCGCTACAGCGCCGAGACGTCAACAGCATGGATCTTGCGGCCCTGCTCAACGACATCCTGCAAGATCCTCGAATCCGCCACGTCAGCATGCCTCAGAGCTTCGTCATGCTCGTGCGCGCCTGGCCAACGAACTCAGGCATGCTCATCACGCTCGCGCCGAGATCAGCATCCTCGCCGTGGTGGACCGCTACGTGCGCTCCTACGCGTTCCGATCGTTCGAGTCCATACTCCGACGTCACACGCGCCGCGTCCGCAGAGCGTCCAAGGCCGAGCGAGCGCATCGTCGAAAGCTGCCCGTGCGCGTGTCAACGTGCTCGATATGGTGGAGAAGAGCCGTTTGCGCGCTGAGCATGGACTTCTCCGACGCGTCCGAGCCGATGCGCCTGCTCAGCTACATCATCGATCGCATGAGCCTGTCCGCATGATCACGGCGGGGCTGTTCATCGGGTCGTCCATCATCTATGCGACGGGCCTCGAGCCGCAGCTGTTCGGCGTGCCGTCATCGGATTCCTCGGCTTTCTCGCGCTGCGTTCTTGAGCATCTACATCATCTGGAACATCCATCGCCGCCCGCGCGGATAGGAAACCTCATGGACACGCTCTTCACCGATATCGACAACCGTACGAAATACGCCGTCGCGCCGCTTGCGGTGCGCATGCCTCCGCGCTCGCTTTCCGAGCCTGCGCGGGCAGAAGGACGCAGTCGGCCGGGCGGCTGGCTCGCCCTCGCCATCACGGCCGACGCGCTTTCGTCCGTGATCCTGTTCGGGCCGGCGGGCACCGCAAGACCAGCATCGCCGCATCATCGCCGAGACGACGCTCCCGCGTTCGTGGAAGTCTCCGCGATAGGCGGCACGGTCGCCGATCTGCGCAGGGAAATCTCCGCGGCGGGCGCAGGCTCGCGTCTGCGGGGACGAGGGACGATCCTCTTCGTGGACGAGATCCACCGTTTCAGTCGCAGCCAGCAGGACGCGCTCCTGCATGCGGTCGAGAACCGCGTCGTCATCCTCGTGGGCGCCGACCGAGAACCCGTTCTTCAGTGAATAATGACCAGCCAACTTCC